>Ga0073906_1000783_pt1 | contig 55396 bp, 49 predicted proteins | sample Inofromicrocosms_FD_65485 | JGI IMG/M metagenome (GOLD analysis project Ga0073906, IMG submission 65485) | Mouse cecum microbial communities from Vienna, Austria - Inoculum for glucosamine and mucus D2O microcosms | ecosystem: Host-associated > Mammals > Digestive system > Large intestine >...
GTGTTTGTTTAAATCTGCAATAATCTCTGTAATCTTATCTTTATACTCACAAAATTCGTGTTCAAGATTTAACCCGTTTTCTTGTCCGATAACTTTCATATCTGCATTTTTGCAGTCAAACTTAATCATTGAATCCCAAATATCCCTTCTTATTATACCTGATTATATACTTATTCTATATAATCAAGTTCAAATTTCAAGTGGGGTAAATATTCTACAAATATTGTTTCCAAGTCATCACAGCAGTTGAGCTCTGCAGTGGGCCTCGGCCGAAGCGGAGATACGGGGGCATTATTGCTATTGATCGTAACCTCAAGCAAGTGATAATATTCAGCTCCGCAAATTTGTGTACTAATAAAACAAAGCAAAATTACGCGCTTTGATTGAACTTGAATGTTCTTTGTACGTTCTTATCAATAACACCTTTGATTACATCGTATTCTGCAAGTAATGAAGAGTGTTCTGTATCAATATTTTTAAGCTGCATATCATAGATATTATCTTTTGCTTTAATATCATTCATTGCACGATTATATTCAGCTTCAGCTTTTGTAGTTGCTTCTGTATCTGTTTCTTCTGTAATTTTTGTACAAGTTTTGTAACTTAAACCATTCCATTTGAATGATTTATCAACTTGTTCTAATGACACAATACCATTTTCTAAAGCATATGTAAGCCATTCAGAAGATGATGCTAAACCATTTTCAATAGCTTTATAACCTTGTTTCATTCTGTTAAACAAGTTTGTATACCATTGAGCTTTGGCATCAGCATTACCTTTGTTTGATGTATCATTTTCATCAACCCAAGCATATTTTGGCTCACCGTAAACTTCAATCATGTTATCAATTAAATATTCTTTAATTACGGTATTGAAGCTTTCTGATTGCTTTATTTTAATTTTAGGTTTTTCAAGATCTTCAGGAGGTTTTTCTACTGCATCTAAATATTTCAATACAAAATCTACATCAGTTAAGTTTTCAACAGTAACAACATATTTAATAGGTTTTCCATCTTCATCAAGCTCTCCAGTCTCAAATGTAAAATTTTTTTTAATATGTTGATCCACCTGTTCTATAGAATCTGAACTAAAAATATTATTCATAAACGTAGATTTTGAATCATTGTATTCTTTTAATACTGTATCAAGAGTCTTGTTTAGTCCAGGTATTTCACTTGTAACATCAATACCATATTGTTGCTTGAAATCTTCTCTAAGTAAAAGTTCAGAAAAGTTTTCGAAATTTGCAGATTTATTAATTAAATACACAATATCTTCTGCAATAGAATTTAACTGAGCTTTAACCTCATTCAAGTCAGATGAATATGTAGTTGTAGTAAGCCCTTTTTCTTCCGAATAATTATAATAAAAATATTGAACAGTACCATTATCCTTAATTGGTTTATAAGCAAAGTTATTCATAAACGTCTCAAATGGTACTTTGTTTTCTATTTTTATACCATTAAGAAGTTCAACATCTTTAGCATAATCTTGTGCTTCTTCACAATTATAACCGGTAACATTGCCATCTTTATCAACAGTTATTTTAATACCGTCATCAGTAACATATTCATAACCGCCACCATCTAACTCAGTTTTAGTTAAAGTAGTATTCGCTGTATATTTAATCATCTCTTCCCCAATTGCATTTGTTACTCCAGAGAATTGATTCAATCTTGCTGCTACTGCTGTTTCAAAAGTAGATGGAAGCAAATATTCATTAATTAATTTTTTAACATTAAATGTATTTTTTCCATTTTCACCTAAAAAAGCTTTTTTGAAAGCCTCTAATGCATCTGAAAGAGAGTTTGCCTCAGTAATAGAACTGATTTCAAATTCTTTTTGTGCATTATATTGTATTTTTGGCGTATTTCCTGAATATTTCAAATAGCTTTCAAAAGAAGTTTCAGTAGCTTTTATTAAGTTATTTGAACTTATAACATAATCTTTATAAGATTTTTCATAATCTTCAACTTCTTTTGAATTCTGATAACTTCCATATCCTTCATAGTATTTTTTCATATCTTCAACACTAATGTTTTTGAAAGGTTCCGGATAAGTAGGATTTTCAAAAGCACCTAATTGATCAAAATAAGTTGTTGTATATTCAAGACCATGTTTTTTCAAATATGCATCCAAATTGCCTTCTGCACTCGCAAAAATAGCAGCTTCATCTTCGCTTACCAAAATTTGACCAGCAGAATTTATAAGACCATATTGAGTATTATATGAACTATATGCAGTTAACGCATTATAAGATAAATCTTGAATTTGAGCATTACCAGCAGAATCATAATTGCTAAATTTCAATGTAGCATTATTCAAAGCATTAATATAATTTTGGCTTGCTTGTGAACTTTGAGTAGCCAAACGCATTTTAGCATTATTAATAGTTTGAGATCTTAACTCATTATCAGCCAAACGAGCTGTGATAGTTAATAATCTAGCTTGTGATGCTGCCATTCCCATTGTAAGCTTTATCCTTTCGTTTCCTTAAAACTTTTCTTATTATATAAATCGGCATTTTTCCCTGAAACTTTAATATTTTGAGCATAATTGTTAAGAATTTGTTACATAAAAAATAAGCAAAAAGAAAGGTCAGAAAATATTTTCTGACCTTATATTATTCATCCATCATTATAAAAATCTTATCCTACAGAACAGAATGATGAGCAAGATGCTCCGGAAAAAGAAGATGCTCCGCCAAAATCTCCGCCACCAAATCCGCAATCCCCAAGAACTGCAACAGCTGCGGCGAATTCACCCATAAATCCTGTACCTTCAGAATCTGTAAAATCACAATCTGAATACATTGAATAATCAATAACAGAAGGATTAGAAGAAATATATGTATCATACTCTCCAACAGTTAACAAACTTTTTGCTTCACTTAAACCCATTGCTAAAACACCTGCATTTTCTACCGGATTATTTTTAACATTATTAGTCTTATTTGAAGCTGAACTTTTTGATGCTTGTTTTCCGAATAGTAATATCATTTGTCTCTCCTAATATCTCGTATTCTTTACATCTATATAAAGGATTTTTAAAATAACCGATTTCAGCATGTATTTTTTTCGTTACAATTCTTAATAAGAATTTAAAGCTTAAGGTTTAGACATCTAAACCCAATGGTTGATGTACATGTCAAAAAAGAGTTGTACTATAGATGTGTAGATTAGGGAGGTAAAAGAATTGAAGAGATTATTTTTAATATTCACATTCTTAATTACATTTGCTATCTCAAATATGACAGCACAAGCTGCAGAGAATAGTTTACACACAATTACATTAGAAAAAAACAATTCCGGATATAATATCATACTCGGTTCTGATAAGGTTGCAAAAGTAATTAAGAAAACACCATCAGAAAACGAACTTATTATGGAACTAACAGGTATCACTTCGTCTGAAACAGTTAATGCTTTATATAAAGGTACAAACAACATTGACAGACTTGTTATCGAAAACTCTGCACCAAATAAATTAAAAGTTTATATTACAGCAGAAAACATAAAAGAATCAACAGTAATGATTGAACCGCTAAACGGTGAAACAACAATTGTCGGCGAAAGTGTTCCTCTAGACAAAGTCCTGTGGGTAACCTTTGTATTTGCGTTATTTGCAGTAATTTTTAAAATTTCAAAAGATATTTCAGAAGAAGACGATAAAATTCTGATTAAAAAAGATATCAAAGACAGAGAAATTCAGTTATACAGAAAATACAGAAGTGAAATGTCAATTAATACAGGTATAGATTCTCATACAGACTTAAGAATGAGAAAAATGCTTAAAAAAATTGACAGAAAAATAGATGAAAGACTAACATCTGTTGTTAAATAAAGTTTAAACCTCAAAAACTTAAATATATCCCTAAAACATTTTATGTCTGGCAAGTTTAACAACTTGCCCTTTTTATTTATAATTATATAAATCATGAAGTTTCATGAAGAAAAACTTTATTATATAAAGTTTTTCAGAAGAAAGCGAGGAATTATGTAAAAAGATTTATACCCGAATTAAATAGCAAACTTAAAAATTAAATATAAATACAATGGAACTGTAATAATTGGAAATATTATAGTAGAAAACTTTTGAAGTTTTGTAAGTGGCTTGTGCTGAATTATCTTAAATGTTGAAATTGCTGATAGTAATATCGCAATTATATATATAATAAAAAACAGTAATATAATCAATGCTTCAACCAAAACCATATAATTTGATAAGCTTAATGGTTCACCTTGACTCTCTGATAAAAATAAGATAACTAAAACACAATAAAGATATATAGAAAAAATCAATAAAAAAAGAGAAAAAACACAAGTAAAACACTGAAACAGAAAATATAAACTTAATAAAATATTTTTAACTTTCATAAAGTGATATTAGTATAAATATAAAAAAAGTTAAATACAAATACAAAAGAATCGTGATATTTGGATATTTACAGTAGAAATTTACAAAGGAGATGGGTTATACCATCTCCTTTGTAAAATACTCTCTTATTATTCGTTCTATTGTTTCAGAAGAATCACCTTTACCATATGGATTAAGTGTTTTCAAACGAGTTTCTTCTCTTGTCTTTGAAAGAATCTCTGAACTATATGACACAATTTTATCATATTCTGCGCCAACAAGAACTGAAACTCCTGCATCAATTCCTTCCTGGCGTTCTGTTTCATAACGCATTACAAGAGTCGGACAGCCAAATGACGGTGCTTCTTCTTGTATTCCTCCAGAATCTGTCAAAATAAGTTTTGCATTTTTCATTAAATAAACTAAATAAGGATAATCAAGCGGCTTCAATAAATAAACATTTTCATATTCACCAAGTCTTGAATAAATCTTACACTTTACATTCGGGTTCGGATGAACCGGAATTACAAACTTATGGTCAGAATAAGATTTCACAAGTGTTTCTATTGAATCCAAAATTCTGTCAATTCTTTCACCATGATTTTCTCTACGATGAGCAGTTATAAGTACAAGTTTATCATCAACTTCAATATCTTGCTCTTTAAAAAAGATTTCTGCTTGCTCCATTGTTCTGTTAGAAAGACAAAAAAGAGCATCTATAACTGTATTTCCGGTGACATAAATTTTATTTTCTGCAATATCTTCTTTTAATAAAGCCTTTTTATTTTTTTCTGTTGGTGCAAAATGTAAACTTGCGACACGAGATGTCATCTGACGCATAACTTCTTCAGGAAACGGCTCATAAATATCATAGGAGCGAAGCCCTGCCTCAACATGAAACACAGGTATTTTACGGTAAAAACTTGTCAAAGCCCCGCACAAAACTGTCATTGTATCACCTTGAACAATAGTTGCATCAATTTTGTTATCTTCAAAAACCTTATCCAGAGATGTCAAAATTCTTGACTGAACCTCAACCAGTGTTTGATTTTCACGCATACAATCAAGGTTTATATCTGCTTGAAGCCCAAAATAAGCAAGAGTTTGATTAGAAAGCTCTTTCTGCTGTTCTGTATTACAAATTATTACTCTGTATTCTTGTGGGTATTTTTTTAATTCTAATATCACAGGAGCTAGTTTTATAACTTCCGGACGTGTTCCAAAAACAAATAGTATATTCTTCTTATTCATAGCTGTAGTTTAGTATAAAAATTATAAATTTGCAATTAAACTTAATTACTTCAAATTATATTCTGGCGGCTAATTCACTTCTATCATATTGATTTTTATTATATACCCAAAGAAGGGAGAATTATATGTTTGACTTATTTATACTGGAAACCTGTCCGTACTGTCAAAAGGTTATGAATTTCTTGAAAGAAAAAAACATTAAATATCATAAATTCGATACCATGATAAACGATAATGTTCTTAGATTACTTTCTCTAGGCGGGAAAGATCAAGTCCCATTTTTATATAACGAAGACACAAATGAAAAAATATACGAGTCAGATGAAATAATTAAATATTTGACAAATTATGAACAGGATTAATTATGCAAAATAGTAATAGAGAATATAAAATAAATTACTTAGATACAAATGAATGTACTTCACGCGGAGCTTGTTCCGTATCACCTAGTATTGCTTCAATGGAAGAAGTTGCAATGCTTTTTTTGCAACAGCTTGCTTATTATATTTTGAAACTTGAAAACTTTGGCGCCAGCAATGATAAAATTCGACTGGAAATAATTACAACACTTGCAAGCTTAATTTCACTAAACGAATTTAGTGAAAAACAACTTCATACAATAATCGTTAATGAATATTTCATGCTTGAAGAAGTGAAGAAAACCTACAACCAGCTTTGCAAAGAAAAAAACATTGTGCCGCAAGATATAAAACGTATCTCAAAGTTTAACGCTTCAACTAGTGTAGCTCAAACAATAGCTCTTGGTGAAAAATTATTTCTTGAAAAATATAATAAAATTTCAACTGAACAAAAAAATCTTATTGAAATTTTAATGATTATAATTAAAAGTGTCAGCCTAAATCTTATAAAATTAAACGATTTTAACGAGTTTGACAGTGAAATTTATCATGAAATTTTAAAAACATTAGATATATTTAATGATAAAAAATTGCAAAATAAACAAGTGATGGAAAATATTTCAAAACTTGCAATGTTTGATTATAAACTTCAATTAAAAATAAGTGAATTGCTGTTAAAAACTTTTGACGGAATTTCAAAAGTTGAAGTCTCTCATTCCACAACTAAAGGTAAGGCTATACTTGTTTCCGGAAACAATTTTTTTGATTTATTAAAAATTTTAGAAGAAACAAAAGATAAAGATATTGATATCTATACACATTCAAACTTGCTTATAACACATGCGCTTAACAAGTTCCATCAATTTAAAAACCTAAAAGGTCATTATGGAGATAATACAGAAAATTGTATACTTGATTTTGCAACCTTCCCGGGTTCGATACTTCTAACTAAAAACTCAAAAAATAACACCGAATATCTATACCGCGGAAGATTATTTTCAAATGATTACATTGTACCGAACGGTGTAATAAAAATTGAAAACGATAATTATGATGAGCTTATCGAAGCCTCAGAAAATGCCAAAGGATTTTCTAAAGGGAAAACAAAAGAAAATACTATACTTGGATTCAACGAACAAGAAATTGAAACTCAAATTAATACTATTATCGAAAAACTTAATAACGGTAGTATTGAAAAGCTCTATATTATTGGTATAGATCCACATTCACAAATACAAAAAGAATACTTTAAAGAGTTTCTGACAAAATTAAAACCTAAAGAATTTGCGATAAGTTTTTCATATGAAAGTAAAAAAGACAATGTCTTAACGATAAATATAGGAAATTACATTCCGCTTGCAAGCGCAATACTCAAAAAACTTTTTGATAAATATCCGCTTTCAAGTAATAAAATAGTATTTTTATTTACAACCTGCGATGTTATGACAATCTCAAATATCATTATACTTAAAAATAAAGATGCTAAAAATATACATATGGCAAAATGTCAGCCTACAATAATTAATCCATCTGTTTTTGAGACATTTAGCAATACATATTCAATAAAAACAACCACAAATCCCGAAAATGATTTAAATCTAATAAGAAAACAAAAAGACACTCCGTAATGAAGTGTCTTTTTGCTATATATATTAACAAATTAATATCTGTAGTGAGCAAAAGCTTTGTTAGCTTCAGCCATTTTGTGAGTATCTTCACGTTTTTTGCAAGCTGCACCTTGACCGTTTGAAGCATCAATCAATTCATTAGTTAATTTATCGATGAATGATTTACCGCCTCTTTTCTTAGCTGATTCAATCAACCAAGAAGAAGATAAAGCAAAACCTCTGTCAGCTTTAACTTCGATAGGTACTTGATAAGTAGAACCACCGATACGACGTGCTTTTACTTCCAATAATGGAGTAGCATTAGTCATAGCTTTTTGGAAAATTTCGATTGGATCTTCGTTAGTTCTTTCTTTAATTCTTTCCATTGTACCGTAGAAAATCTTTTCAGCTAAAGATTTTTTACCGCGTCTCATAATTCTGTTAATAAATTTAGAAACATCAACGCTGTTATATACTGGATCTGCTAAAGGTATTCTTCTTGCAGGTTTAGAACGTCTTGACATTACTTCTTACCTCCCTTTGCATTCTTTTTAGCACCATATTTTGATCTGCTTTGAGCACGGTTAGCAACACCTGCAGTATCTAAAGTACCACGAACGATGTGATAACGTACACCAGGTAAATCCTTAACACGGCCGCCTCTGATTAGAACAACACTGTGTTCTTGAAGGTTGTGACCAATACCAGGGATATATGAAGTTACTTCAAATCCGTTAGTTAATCTTACCCTAGCAACTTTTCTAAGTGCTGAGTTTGGTTTTTTAGGGGTTGTAGTGTAAACCCTTGTACAAACACCGCGTCTTTGAGGACAATTCATCAAAGCCGGAGATTTTGTTTTGTCTTGAAGCTTTTTACGTTCAGAACGTACTAGCTGGTTAATAGTTGGCATAATTTCTCCTTTTAATTTTACCAAATTTGCCCTATACTAAAGCGTTTATGGGAGCTTGGGCGTCACATCCCTGCTTATCACATTGTACTAACCGTCAAATCCAGCACGAAAATTTCGGCTAGTATCCACTTATATCAAACATCAACCAACACCAAATGTCAAGGGGGTAAATCTATTACAAGTATTTCCAAGTCATCTCAATAGTTGAGCTCAGTAGCGAATTTATTGTTAACAAATGTCAAGCCGGCAATGACTAACGCATCTGCCTGTCAATAATTTTAGAAGAAACCCAATATACTCTCGGATATTTACCTAATAGTGCATAAATCGCCATATAAAGAGTTAATCCAATTATAAACATCTGACCTAACGAGTATTGAAAAAACACAGGTTTTGTAAATTGTAAAGATATAAATGCCACAATATAATTCAAAAACGGCACATAAGATAAAATTTTCAGAATCAATTCAAGCCCGTAAGAAATTATAAAAAACATCAATGAAATAAAAATTGATTGAAAAGCATTATATCTTAAGAATCTGGACGGATTTTTCTTCCTAATGTAAAGAATTATCATAACAATCATACCGCCCCAACCGGCAGTAACATATGAAAGAAAGGAAACCAATCTATCGAAAATTCCGACAGAATTATTACGCATTAGACTTCTCCACGAACAGATTTTACGTAATCATCCATAACTTGAGAGTATATCAATCTGTATTCATCATTTTCAGGAGCAATACTAATTGATGCACGATATGATGAAATTGCCTGTTCAATATCTTTATCAAGATAATGAGCATTTCCTAAAAGCATGTATGTTTCAGGATTATTTGGTTCTACCTGAAGAGCTTTTCTGTAAAGTTCTACAGCTTCTTTTATGCGCACTAAACTTGAATAAAGGTTAGCCAAAAGTACATACGCGTTTGATTGTTTAGCATCAAATTCGATGGCTTTTTTAAACATTTTTATAGCAGCATCAAATTCTTTAAATTCTGTCAATGAAATCGCATAACAAATATAAATTTTATATTTCTCTTCTGTCATTGATAAAGCTTTTTCATAATAAGCAAATGCCTGCTTTTCATCTTTCATAAGAGTTAAAGCATTTGCAATACAAACTGCAATAAGCTCGTTATCGGGATTTAGAACAAAAACCTTTTTAAATAATTTTAAAGCTGTTTCATAGTCAAAAAGTTTGAAACAAACATTACCTAAATCAATTAACGCATTAATGTTTTCAGGATCGAGTGACAAAGCTTTTTCATAATATGCTTTAGCTTCAACATAATCCTCAATATCTTGATATAAAAGCGCAATTGCATTATAGATTTCAGGGTTAGACGAATTTAAATCAATTGCTCTATTATAATAGAACAGAGCTTTTGAGAAGTTCTTCCATTCTGCAAAAACATTACCGATGTTATAGTAAATCAAAAAGTTTTTCGGATTAACTTCAAGAGCTTTATTATAGTAAGAAAGCGACTTTCTAAAGTCTCTCTCATAAAACCACATTGTTCCCATACCGACAAGTGCCTGAACATCATCAGGACAAATTGCAAGTAAACTGTCCAATACCGACATAACTTTATCATAATCTTGCTGCTGCAAATAAAGCTCAGACAGAGCATGATAATTTTCTATTACATTAGGCTCTTTCGCCATTTTAACGACAAGTTCGTTAATCTTCTCATTTAAACTCATATTTTCCATGCTTTTATTGTAACTTATAATTCGGAATTTGTAAATTCGTTAATAATTTAAAACAGAAAGGCTCGCGGAGAATTCCGCGAGCCCTGATTGATGATATCTTTTATTATTCTTAACCTTGCCCTGTGTAGTTTGGAGCCAAGTTTTTCGCATCTGATGATTCCATTTTCTTGCAAGCTTCGTAATCTTGTTGTGCGATTTGGATTTGAGATTCGAGTGAGTCTTTTTCTGTTTGAAGTGAATCTTCTTCCATTTTTAATGGCTCTAATAATGCATCGTTTAAATTTTCGTATTTTTCTTCGATTTGCTGCTTCATTTGAGTCATCAGCAATTCGTTGTTTGCTTTCATTTGTGTTTGTGCATTTTGGAATGCCCCATATACAGCTCTATCGTCATCAGTCATACCAGCAGTATTAAACTGCATACCACTTTGCATTTGCATAAATTTATTTTGGTCAATGTTCATGCCGCCTTGTTTTAAGAAGTTAAAGATTGCACCACCCATAGAAGCATTTGCCATTGTCCCCATTGCTTGAAGACCGTTCAACTCAGCTTTTTTCTGAGTTTCAAGCATTTTTGAAACAGTTTCAATCTGGCGTGTCGCCCGTCTCATTCTAGACTGGACGCGCATCATTCGAGCTTGGAGATCTCTGACCCTCCTGCCCGCAGCCATTTTTCCGAATGCGCCTAATAAGAAACCCATTTTTCTAAAATCCTTGTGTTAGTGTCCTCGTATTTATATAAAGTATTTGTTTATTTGATAATTGCTTTTTTAAGTAAATCATGTTAAGTTATGTTACAAAATCTGCAAAGTCTTTATATACTAATTTATATAAATATGTATATAATCAAGTATTTACGCTAATTTCGGCAGTTGAAAAATTTTGATGTTTTTTGTATCATCAAATAAGATTTTTGTAACAAAACACAGGATATATCATGCTTAAAAAGCTTTTTAACCCGAAAATTCTAATTTTTACCATACTAATAATAATACTTTTATTATTGCTTCCTAAATTACTGGGACTGTTAATGATATTATTTGCATCGTTTGTACTTGCGGCAGCTCTTAATCCGTTTGTAAATAAACTTCAAAAATATATCAAAAATCGCTCAGCGGCATCATCTATTGTTGTTTTAACATCAATTACAGCATTATTTGCACTTATTTTGCCAATAATTGTTATGTGTTACAAGGAAATCGAATTATTTATATCTATTATGCCGCAAAAAGCAGCTAATCTTTATAACTTTATTACACATACAAAACTTTACGGAAAAACAATATCTGAGATGATTCCATTTGAAAATCTCGCAAACGCATCAACTAATATTGCACAAAATGTTTTTAATCAATCTATTAATATTACTATGGCAGCAGCGCAAACAGTATTCATTACACTAGCGTTAACAATGTTTATATATTACATATTAGTGGATAAAAAATATTTACGAAATAAATTTTTAGAATTTTTCCCGCCAAATTTAAAAGAAAAAGCAGGTTCTATATTATATAACATAACTTCAAAAGTTGGGAATTATGTCAGAGCTCAGGTTCTGTCAATGATAACCGTTGGCGTTATGGTTACAATTGAAGTTGCGATTTTGGGAATTGAATATCCTGTACTTTTAGGCTTGATTGCCGGTATTTGCGATATTATTCCAATACTTGGACCAACAATTGCTATAGCAGTAATCGTTGCAATTGCATTCCCGCTCGGATGGGTAAAAATTGTACTTGCAATTATATTATTCCTTGCAATACAACAAATTTCAAATTATATGATACGCCCATTCTTATTTGGAAAATTCATGCAATTACACCCTATAAACATTATGGTAGCATTATTTGTAGCTGAAGAATTTTTAGGTGTATGGGGCGTAATACTTTCTCCTGCAATTGCAGCAACTATTTGTGTATTGATTGATGAATTGTATCTTACACCTATCAACGAAAAAGAAACAGGAACAAATATTGAGTAACGAAAGAATTGAAACATATTTATATAACAGACAAATAAAAAAAGACTGTGATTTTAATATGTGGTTCTTTTTTCCCGGACCTGAATCTTTTGCAATGTCATCTTTAGGATATTTATGGCTATACAGGGCTTTAGATTTAACAGAAGACATTGATATTGAAAGAATTTACTCAGATACAAAAACTACCCGCCTAATGCGTGATAGAATCAATGTCATTGGCTCATCATTCACTTTTGATATGGACTTTTTACATATTTTAAAATTTCTTGAATGGAATAAATACGAGTTTAAAGCTAAAGACAGAAAAGACTCGGAGCCGTTAATTTTTGCAGGCGGACCTGTTGTTACTGCAAACCCTGAACCATACAAAGAAATATTTGATTTTTTTATCATTGGCGATGGCGAAGAGGTAAACATAGAAGTCGTAAATACCTGCAAAATTATGAAAGATAAACAAAAATCTGAAATACTAAAAGAATTATCAAAGCTTGAAGGGGTTTACGTTCCGTCATTAGGACAGAGTTCAGTAAAAAAACTGACCAAAAAACTTACTGAATGCATTTACACACCAATCCTCAGCGATAAAGCATTTTTCCCTGAAACATTTATTTTGGAAGTAGAAAGAGGATGTGCAAACAGATGTGGATTTTGCCTTGCTTCATACATGAATCTGCCAATCCGTTTTGTTGAATACGAAGAAATAATTGAATCAATTGAACTCGGGTTAAAACATACAAATAAAATTGCACTTCTTGGCGCTCAAATTACCGCGCATCCGCGATTTAAAGATATATGTAAATACATCGAAAACAAAATTGATAATGGCGAAAATATTGAAATGAGCGTATCATCATTACGTGTCGATTCTTTTATACCTGAGATTGTAAACACATTAACAAAAGCCGGACAAAAGAATCTAACTCTTGCAATTGAAGCTGGAAGCGAAAGACTTCGCAGAGTTATAAATAAAAACCTTACTGAAGAACAAATTTTTACTGCAGTAAAAACTGCAAAAGATTGCGGGCTAAAAGGATTAAAATTTTATGGAATGATTGGACTTCCAACTGAAACCCAAGAAGATATAGAAGAAATCGTAAATCTTTCAAAAAAACTTAAAGAAAATTTCAAAGAGTTTGATTTTTCATTCGGGTTTTCGACATTTGTTCCAAAAGCAAACACCCCGTTCCAATGGTTTGGCAGGGAAGATGAGAAATCACTTGAACAAAAAACAAATTATCTAAAAAAAGAATTACATAAACTAGGGATACAAATTAGCGTATCTAGTGCTAAATGGGACTATTATCAGGCACTGCTTTCACGCGGCGACAGTAATTTAACAGATTATTTAATTGAAGTATATAAACAGGGCGGAAAGCTCGGTGCATTCAAAAAAGCCGCAAAAAATCTTGGTATAAACACAGATTATTACGCTATAGAAAATTATTCGTACGACAAAAAACTTCCGTGGGATTTTATTCAAATCCGTCCGGGAAAAGAGTTTTTAACATCAGAATGTATAAACCTTACAGGGGTACATAATCCGAGTAAACCAAACTTGCCCACTCATCAAAATAACTAATTTGAGTTGCGCTTCCTGTTCTGATAAATATTTTTGGCAATTTATCAGCAGGAATTTCAAGTGCCGCACAAATTGCAGCCTGAATAACTTCAGGATGTGTAACAATAATAATTCTATTGCCGATATTTTTAGCAACAAGTTCATCTATAACTTTTTTAACACGTGAAATGAATTCTACAGAACTTTCAGCTTCTGCAACAGTTGTCCTATCCGGTTCTGTTAAAATTTTTGTAAATCCATCAGGATATTTTTCCATAATCTGAGTATATGTCATCCCATTCCACTTACCACAGGCTCTGGTTTTCAGTTCATCAACAACCTCGTATTCCTGCTTAAATAATTTTGCAATCATCATTGCTGATTGAATAGTACGAATAGAAGGAGATGTATAAATTACATCATTTTTTACCCCGCGGGCTTTAAAATATTTAGTTAAAGCTTCAACTTCTTCAACACCAAGTTCAGACAGCGGCGGATAATTTTCTGCATCAGAAAATCTGCCTTCTTCTGAATATATCGTTGCACCGTGGCAAACAAAAGTTATTTTACATTTTCTGTGGAAATACATAACACCGCCTTTTTAATATTATAGCATACTTTTTGTTTTTGCGGTAGTATAAAAGAAAAGGAGAAACTCATGAAGGGAAAAGCTTTTAAATTCGGAGATGACATTTCAACAGACCACATCGCACCTGGAAGATTATATCACTTACGTTCTAACCTTCCGGAATTTGCAAAACACGTATTGGAAGATGCGGATGAAACTTTTGCATCCCGCATGAAAAAAGGTGATTTTGTTGTTGCCGGTTCTAATTTCGGTTTAGGTTCTTCTCGAGAACATGCTCCTTTAATTATGAAAATAGCAGGAGTAGGAGCAGTTTTAGCAAAATCTTTTGCCAGAATTTTCTACCGAAACGCTATTAATATCGGACTTTTAGCAATTGAATGCGATACAGATTCAATTGATGACGGTGATGAACTTGAACTGGATATCGAAAAAGGTGTAATTACAAACCTTACAAACGGCTCTATAATCCAAATAGAACCGCTTCCGCCAGTAATGATTAAACTATTGGAAGATGGTGGGCTCGTTGAACATATTAAAAAAAACGGTGATTTTAAACTTACTGACTAGTTGAAAAATATTTACTTTTATCCGTAAAATCTTAATATATTGAGTTTTACAAAAAAATATTATATCCTAGAAAAGAATATATTATACTAATAAGGGGAGAAAACATGAATATTCAAGAACGCATGGATAGCATTAACGACGTAATCAAAAATATAGCAGAATTTATTCAAAATAATGATGATATTAAACAGGACTTTAATGAATACCTGCAAACAATCGGTGCAACAACCCCAAACGGTGTACCACTTCAAACTGCGTGTTTTAGTTATATTTTAGAACGAAATCTTGGTGAAGATTTAAAAAGTATCCCACAGCTTTATCTTGAAAACACAAAAGGACTCGATAAAGATACAAAAAATATCGTAGAAGCTATTGATGAATCAATTTCATCAGTTTTTGAAATTAAAAAAGTCACAAAAACAGGCTTTGAATTACTAAATATAGTTAATGAACGCAAATATATGATTACATCACTAATGAAAATGACAGCATTCCGCGGTCTTGGCTCAGGTGATTATATTATTGCACGAATTGTTGATATAAATGGAGATTATTATCTTCTTGAAATTTCAGGCGTGCTTCCTGCCACAAGAAAAGATGATGCTTACCGTTTTGCAGTTGCAAAAATCATCCAGAATCCGGAGCTTGTATACCTTGACAACCCTGAAAAACAAAAAGAAATCGAAGAAGATGTTGCCGAAATCAACAAAAAATTTCTTGAATTCTTTGGCACAAATGAAATTATCACAACAAACAAGTTCGCAGATGATTTGATTGGAATCTTTAATGATTACGCAGAAGAAGGTACTAAAGCAGAATATAAAGAACTTATCGCAGAACCGGAAGAATATCAGTTCTTTAACGTAAGCGAATTCAACAATTCTTACGATAACTTCCTTGAAAATTCTCTTGGCGGATTTTCTTCACACAAAGAAACTTATGATGTTGGTATTATTTATGATGAGGAATTAGGTTTATACGCTATTCCTTTCTACGGTACATTTAACAAAATCTTTGAAGTTAAAGATTATACAAAAGTTACAAACTACGATGCTTGTATTAAATATTTCCTTCAAAACGACAAGTATTCCGCAAACCTTATCCGTATGGTTGCAAATAAACACAAAAACTTTATGGAAATCGTTAACGCTGTACTTGCAAAAAATTATACTCTTGAAGAATTATTGAAAAAATACAAACGCAGATACGTAAATAACAAAATTATATCTTCAACAACAGTACTTTATCGTTCTAATGCATTTTCAAGAACACTTGGTATAATTGAAGATAACGAAAACAAACCTGAAATTGACACTACACAAAAAATCGGCAGAAATGACCCTTGTCCTTGCGGCAGTGGTAAAAAATACAAAAAATGCTGTGGCACTGCCGTATAATTAAAATCATATGATTAAACAGATAAAACTAAAAAATTATATATTAATAGATGAATTATGCGCTAATTTTGATAACCGGCTAAACATAATTACCGGTGAAACCGGCGCAGGGAAAAGTATTATCTTAAATGCAATTGATTTAGTTTTTTCTTCACGTGTTTCAAAAGACGTTATAAAAACGGGCTGTGATAAAGCTGTTATTGAAATAACTCTTGAAAACACAAAACATGACCTGTCAAAACTGTTTGACAAAAACGGTATAGACAACTGGGGCAGTGAAATTATCATAACCAAAGAAATCACACAAAACGCTGTTCGTTCAAGAATAAACGGTACTCTTGTAAATCAAGAGCTTCTAAAAAATCTTCGAACTCTTTTTGTTGATATTCACTCCCAGCACCAGACATATACATTTTTACAGCCACAATATCATATAAATCTTCTGGATTCTTACGGCAAAGACGATTACGGGCAAATTCTTGAAACCTATAGGGGTAAATACGAAAAGTATTTAGAGTTAAATTCACTTCTTGATAATGCCAAAAACAGCGCCAACGCAACAGAATCTCAAATCGAATTTTTAAAATTCCAGATAAATGAAATTGCAGAAGCAAATATTCAGTGTGTAAACGAAGACGAAGAACTGACACAAGAACTTGAAGTTCTTGAAAATGCCGAAAAATTAAAAGAATTAACAGGAAGTTCATACTGGGCAATAAACGGTGATGACGGTTCGATTTTAGAAGCCCTTGCAAAAATTAAAATTAATATTTCAAAAGCTGCAGATTATGATAACAAACTGGAAGATATTTCGGCTCAGTTTTTGGATGTTATAGAAAACCTTAAAGATGTATCTTCATCACTTCGAGATTACAGTCAAAACCTTGATAATGATACACAAAGACTTGATGAAATTCAGGAAAGACTATTCATCTTTGATAAGCTTAAACGAAAATACGGCGGGACATTAGAATCCGTGTTGAAAAATTTTGATGATTTCAATAACGAACTTTCCACAATTGAATTTTCGACCCAAAATGTTGAAAAACTTGAACAGGAAATAAAAAATATTAAACAGGAACTTCAAAACCTCGGCACAGAAATCAGCGAACACCGAACAAATTACGCACAGGTACTATCAGTACTAATTCAAGATAAACTTGCAGTTTTAGAGCTTCCAAAAGCCCGTTTTGAAATAAAAATCACCCCAAAAGATATTTCACCTAACGGAATTGATAACGTGGAATTTATGATATCAACAAACGTATCAGAGGATTTAAAACCGCTTGCAAAAGTCGCATCAGGCGGTGAGATTTCTCGTGTAATGCTTGCTATTAAATCAATTTTCGCGCAAAACGATGATATTGATACCGTAATTTTTGATGAAATTGACACAGGAATTTCCGGCAAAGCCACACAATCTGTTGCCGATGAAATGGTTGAATTAAGTAAATCTCACCAGATTATTGTAATTACCCACCAGGCAATTATAGCTTCAAAATCAAACAAACATTTCTATGTAAGAAAATCTCAGGAAGACCAGACAAAAGTTGAAGTTTACGTACTTACAGGCGATAATAAAATTAAGGCAATAGCCGAGCTTGCCGGCGGTACAATTAATGAACAATCTATAGAATTTGCAAAATCACTTTTAGAAATTTAATTAAGAAAGAAAGGAGTATATATGAAATGTCCAAAATGTAATTCAGAACTTGAGATTCTGAATATAAACGACCTAACTGTACAGTACTGCAAAGACTGCGGCGGAATGTGGATAAAATATGCCACACTTAAGAAAATGGGCGAAATGCTTGAGTTAAAAAGTGAACTTATCAACCCAGCAGAAATGGAAAATATTAACGTAAAAGAAGCTCCGCGCACCTGCCCTAGCTGCACAAAAACAATGGATAAAGTTTATTTTAACGGAATTATTGTTGATAAGTGTTCAGCTTGTAACAGCACATGGTTTGATAACGGAGAATTATCAAAATATTTCAAATTATTTATGAAAAATACTCCTGAAATAACTGATAATAAAACATTTATAACAAAATATTGCATTCACAAAACAAATAAAGATTTAAAACAAGAATTTCAGGAACTTGAGATTCAAAGTAAAGAGCATGAAATACCTGCATTTTCTATTAACGGGTTTGTAATTTTAGGGATTCTGTTATTAGTAATACTTGCGGCTTTACCATTATGTCTTATTGCACCGTTTATTGTACCGTTTTTAGTTCCGGTAGTAGTATTTATGGCAAAAGGTTTTAAAATTTTAAAACCGCAGGAAGCCCTTGCGCTGACAATTTTCGGGAATTACGTAGGAACACTTCGCGGAGCAGGCTTCCACTGGGTTAACCCGTTTGCAATGAGCGTAACCCCAATGACAACAATATCACTAAAAGCAATGACACTTGATAACGGCAAACAAAAGATTAACGATGAATTGGGCAACCCGATAGAAGTCGGAATCATCGTAATCTGGGAAGTTGCAGACACAGCAAAAGCAATTTTCAATGTAGATGATTATAAAACATTTATTTCAGCTCAAAGTGATTCGGCACTAAGAAATATTGTAAGAATGTACCCTTATGATGCTCCTGAAGAATCAGGAAAATCTTCACTAAGAGGCGACAGTGCAGAAATTTCGGCTAAATTAAAAGCTGAAATTCAAAGAAACGTAAGAGTTGCAGGTATAAATGTAGTTGATGCCAAAATCACGCACTTAGCTTACGCTCCTGAAATTGCTATTGCAATGCTTCAAAGGCAACAAGCAGCTGCCGTAATTGATGCTAAAAAAGCAATCGTTGAAGGAGCTGTAGGTATGGTTGAAATGGCACTAAACAGATTAAGCGCAAATAATATCGTTCAGCTTGATGAGCTTGAGAAAGCAAAAATGGTAAATAATCTTCTTGTTACACTATGCAGTAACAAAGAAGCACAACCGGTTATTAAAAATAATTTGCATTAATAAAAAAGGGGCGGAGCCAAAGGCTCCGCCCCTTTTTTTCGCTTACATTTAGCCTCAAATAAATACCGGTACCGAAAGCAAGCTCAAGTTCGATACCGGAGAAGTAAGATGATGAATTAAATTACTACGAGGTACTATTTAGTTAATTTTCTATATAATCCTTAAAGTGTTTATATTTACTATTGTGCCTTAGCTTTGAAATTGCACAATCCTCAATCTGCCTGATACGTTCTTTTGAATAACCGAGAAGCTCTCCCAATTGAGCAAGTGTTTTTGGAGAATTAGAATCAATACCAAATCTGTTTATTAAAACCTTCCTTTCCCTATCTGTAAGTTCTTCTAATAATTGAGGTATACCTATTTTTAAAAACTCATTTTTAGCTTCGTTTTCCGGAGAATTACAACTTTTATCCTCAATGTAATCACCAATACATAAATCATCAGTTACAGCAGTTTCAAGGCTTATCGGCTCTAATAATATTGATTGTTTAATCTTTCTCAACTTATTTATAGATATATCCAAATTCAGCGCAAGTTCATTTTCTGTCGGTTCTCTGCCAAGTTCATTTGACAAATTAAGAAAAGCTTTTTTATACTTGCGAATTTTATCTGCCATATGCACAGGAATCCTTATTGATTTTGAATTATTTGCAATCGCACGAATTATAGATTGCTTTACCCACCAGGTAGCATAAGTCGAAAATTTAAAGTTCTTTGAATAATCAAACTTCTCAGCTGCCTTAATAAGCCCGATAGAACCCTCCTGAACAAGATCCATAAACAAAACACCCTGTCCAACATATTTTTTTGCAATACTTACAACAAGACGTAAATTTGCCTGAATAAGCTTACGTTTTGCAATATCTGAATTTTGTTCTTTTATTAATCTGCCTAATTCCTTTTCATCTTCTGATTTAAGAAGTTTAATTTTACCTATTTCCTTCAAATAAGATTGCAATATATCATCTTCATGCGCAATTGCGCTAAAGGTTTTAACTTCATTTTCGTCTTCTTCTGTATGAATATTATTGAATTTATAACTATCCAAACTTTCCAGATTTACTCCCACAATAACCTCCAACTACTAATTAATAAATCCTACACTCATAAAGACGAAAAAATTTTAAAAAAGTTTCATCAAAAGCCTTGACATTAAATTTTGTTCTTGATAAGATAAATCTTGCGGAAAGCAATAAACACTAGCAAGAAATATTAAATAGTAAATTGGGTGTTTAGCTCAGTTGGTAGAGCGTCTCCCTTACAAGGAGAGGGTCGGGGGTTCAAGTCCCTCAACACCCACCATTTATTTAAACGACCGAAGGGTCGTTTTTTTATTAGTATTTTTGAATTTAGGGACTATATCCTAAACCGGATTGTTGGAAAACATATTTTTTGTCATGCTGAACTTGTTTCAGTAAATCATTGAAATATCCAAAAAAAAATGTTAAACTAAAAAAGTACATATTTATGAGGTTAAAATGAAGAATAGAGGTTTTACTATAGCTGAAGTACTGATTGTTATGGCACTTATCGGTTTCTTGTTTACATTAATGATACCGCATCTTGTGCAAAAACAAGGATCACAAAAAAATATTGAATCTTTAAAAACCGCACAATCAAAGCTTCAGGAAGCATTTGACATTACAGCAAAAGCAAATAACAACTTAAATCCGCAAGACTGGGAAAGTGTTAGAAATAGCGAAAATAAATCAGAAGCAATAATTAAAGAAGTTGCAAAAAAATTATCAGTAATGTCATATTGCGGTACATCTCCTAAAGGTTGCTTCGCATCCGGTGAATACAGAACGCTAAACGGAGTTCCGACAAAAGTTTTAAATGATCCTATGGAACCATTCAGATTAACCTTAGATCCGGAAGATTATATTGTAACCCAAACTCAAGAAGTTACTGATGAATTCGGAGATACTGTTGAACAAAAAGTACCGTTAACATATACAAAAGCAGAACCTGAAGTCGCTTCAACATTCATAACATTACTTGACGGCGGCTCAGTTGTATTAAAAACCGCTTCAACATATTGTAACGGACGTATTCCATCTACGGATCCGCTTGAAAGACCTTTTTGCGGAGTTATTTATGTTGATGTAAACGGTCCTGCAATTCCTAACATGCTAGGAGTTGATGTATTTGGCTTCTACCTGTCAGGTAATACACTTTTACCAATGGGTTTTTACGGCGATGATTTTAACTTTGAACACAATTGCCTAATGGAAAAACCTAATGCTGACAAATATAACGGGTTAGCCTGCACAGCATGGGCGCTAAAAAACAAAAATATGGAATACAGAAAATGTCAGGCAGGAAGCAGACTTGGCTGGGCTTTATCCACAAGATGCGACTCACCGCCTCCTAAAAGATAAAATTTATATAAAAAAAGAGCTGTTATTTAAAACAGCTCTTTTTTATGAAATATTTCCTTAAACAATATTATCAACATTATCAATGCGTTTTTGAGAATCGCGTTTTAAGATTCTTCCTGCAAGCACAACAAGAAGCAGTACACCAAGCAGAATCATGAATGCAATAGCAAAGCCGCTATACTGAACATATTGAAGTTTAATTTCTGTAGGTTCATCATCTTTTAAATTCCAAGTATAAACATTACCGCTGATTGAATCTGCATTATTATAAGATGCAATTGACGGAACTTTTATACTAAAAGTATTACTAAATTTAGCATCTTTAGATTTTGGAGCTTGTTGTTCATTTTTATCTTCTGTTACAGAATCTGTAATTGCTCGTTTTGTATCCTCATCTAGATTTTTCGCAAATTCTTCCTCACTGTCAAATGATGACTCCAACTCAGAAGCATCTCCGTATTTATGGTAATATTCAGAGCCAGAAGGAGGTTCATTTTCAACTTTTAAAACCTCTACCGGTTGATCAATAACTTTAAACTGTTCTGACTTTGAAGAATTATCATATACACAATCAACATTAAATGATGTTAGTAAAAATGTTTTTTTTATTTGAATAAATTTTTTATCTGGAAGTTGTGAAACAAAACCTAATGAAGATAGGTCTAAATCTTCATTTGAAAGGTTTTTAACTGATTTTGAAGCAGTAATTGTTGATAAATTAGCTCCAAATGCTTTTTCAACTTTATACTTTGGATCCAAAAAGCTTTGAAACCCTTCTGTAATCTTGGTTGATAATAAATTATCACCATCTGATAAATCACCTCTGTATGTCAAAGAGGTTACAACCTGCCCTGATTTATCATCATTTATAGTAACATTAGTATCAATATTTGCGCATCCTGTCAAAAACGGAACAAGCAATGCCAATGATATTAAAAATTTTTTCATAAAATGTACTCTCCCTATAGTCATGCTAAAATCATAATATCATATTTTCGAGAATATGTTAAATTATAAAGAATATTTAAGGTATAATAATCATATGAAAGTAAATGAAGAATATACAGCTGAGATTGAAAAAGTAACAAACTTAGGTGCAGGAATAGCTAAAATAGATGGTTTTGTTGTTTTTGTTGAAAATACTTGCCCCGGTGATATCGTAAAAATTAAAATTACAAAAGTAAACAAAAATTTCGCAAATGGAAAAATTTCAGAAATAATTACACCATCTCCTCACAGAATTAAGCCGTTTTGTCCAATGTACAATGCTTGTGGAGCATGCCAACTGCAGTTTATAGATTATGATTATCAGCTGGAATTAAAACAAAAGATTACGGAAGAAACAATTCGAAGTATATCAGGACTTGACATCGAAATTCAAAAAACTATCTCAAGCCCTGAAATAAAGAATTATCGTCGAAAAATTCAATACCCGATATTTCAAACAAAAAATTCAGGACGAATTCTTGCCGGATATTTTAAGCCAAAAACTCACGAAATTGTAAATATTAAATATTGTCCGATTCAACCGGAAATTTGTGATAGTATCATTGAATTTATCAGAGAAAAAGCATTTGACTTTGGTATTCAAGGATTTAATGAAAAAAAACATACTGGAGATTTACGTCACGTCGTTATCAGGAATTCAGCATTAACTGGTAAAAACCTTGTTGTACTTGTAGTTAATGCCACAAAAACATTTGACAGATTAAAGGATTTCGCTAAATCAATATATGATGAATTTGAAGATGTCACAGGTGTTTGTGTAAATTATAATTCTAAAAAAACTAATGTTATTTTAGGTACTAAATCAGAATGTTTATACGGCAAAGAATTTGTTAAAGAAAAACTTATTGATAAAACATTTAAAATAGGAGCTAATACATTTTTCCAAATTAACCCTAAAAGCGCTGAAAATATTTTTAAATACGTAAAAGATTATATTGCTAAAAATTTCAAAGATCCTATTGTATTAGATGCTTATGCAGGTATTACATCCTTCGGGATTTGTATCGCTGATGTTTGTAAAAAAGTAGTAAGTGTCGAAGAAAATAAAGAATCAACCGAACTTGCAAGACAAACAGCACAAGAAAACAATGTTCAAAATGTTGAAATTCACAATATGGATGCTTCAGTATTTTTTGCTAAAGAAAAGCGTAAATTTGATGTCATAATTCTTGACCCGCCAAGAAAAGGATGTTCAAAAGAATCTCTTGACGAAGCGTTTAAGTTATCTAAAGATACAATAATTTATGTAAGCTGTAACCCTGCAACACTTGCAAGAGATTTAAAAATCCTTGCAGAAAAAGGTTGTGATGTCATATCAATTCAACCGTTTGATATGTTCTGCCACACATTCCACATTGAAAACGTTGCAATAATTAAGAAAAAACAATTTATTTCTTAAGTTTCCAAAAATCCTTATGGAACAATACCAGAAACGGAATTATTTCCAAACGGCCGATAAACATATCAAAAATAAAGATTATTTTTGATAAAGGTTTTAATGTTGAATAATTTCCCATTGGACCTACAACATCACCTAACCCCGGGCCTATATCACCTATAGCTGAAATTGATGCTGTAAGTGCAAGTGCAAAATTTTGTTCAATAACAGCCAGAACAATTGCTGTCATTGCCCATAATCCAAAGAAACAAAGAGCAAAAAATATTGTCTGGCGTAAAACATCAGGTGCAACAACTTTATCATCAATTTTAACCGTCAAAACAGCTTTTGGGTGAAGGATTTTGTACAATTCGTTTTTTATATACTTAAAAATCAAAATCCATCTTGTCATTTTCAAGCCGCCACCTGCAGACCCGGAACAAGAACTTGCAAACATGGTAATAAATAACATAATTTTTGCATCTAAACACCACCTTTGAAAATCTTCGCTTGCACTTCCTGTAGATGTGGACAACGCAAGAACCTGAAAGACAGAAGCCGTAATTGATTCAAAAACTGAATAATGCATCTGAAGAAATAAAATACTTCCGACAATCAAAGATAATATTAATATCACAAAAAGATAACATTTAAATTCTTCACTTTTCCAAAACAGAGATAATTTTCTTCTTGTCAATACTCTTGATTGAAGCACAAAACTTGTACCGGAGATAAACATAAACACAATAATAATCCAGTTTATAGCATTAGAGCCATATCCGCCAATACTTTCCGAATGAGGTGAAAAACCACCGGCTGAAAGTGTTGAGAAAGCATTACAAACTGCATCAAACGGATTCATGCCTGCAAGCCACAAAGCAAATATACATGCAGCAGTTAGACCAGCATAAATTATCCACAAAGCAGATGCGGTATTTTTAATTCTTGGTGTAAACTTATCTTCAGTCGGACCGGGAGTTTCAGCAAAAAACATCTGTCTGCCTGCAACAGCAAACTGAGGAAGAATTGCCACAAATAATACAATAATTCCCATGCCGCCTAACCACTGTGTAAATGAGCGCCAAAACATTAAAGGTTTTGGATAATCATATGTGGTAAATATAGTAGCACCTGTTGTTGTTATCCCAGAAACTGCTTCAAATAAAGAATTTATCGGCGAAAAACCATAAAAAAGATAAGGAATCGCTGCTATAAATCCGAATGAAACCCAGGATAAAGTTACAATAAACAAAGCTTCAGATCGTTTAATATCGTTTAAAGTATCTGCCGCAGTTGATACTTTACAGAATTTTCTGATAAGCATGCCTGCAAATAATGCAATAAACCCTGTTGCAATAAACGGTAAAAAAGAATTCACATCATGATAATATATAGCAGTAATAAGCGGGATAAAGGCTACAAGACCTATATCTTTTAAAATCAAACTTAATGCACTCGCTATATAATTTAACCGCATACCTTACACTACCTTAAAATAATCTTTTACTGCATCCACGCTATCTGCTTTTGTAAATATTATCAAAATATCACAAGATTTAATTTGAGTATCGCCTTTTGGAATAATTACATTTGCTCTGCGCTGAATAATACCGACAATAGCAGGCGCAGGAAATCTCAAATCTTTAATAAGTTTTCCGTTAAACTCTTCGCAAATAGGAATTTCAAGAACTTCAGCTTCACCCTGTTCAACAGTAGCAAGAATATCAACATTTGTTTCATCTATATCATTACGAACTTCATTTATTGCAGATGTCTTAGGTGAAACGGCAATATCAATTCCGACTTTTTCAAAAAGCGGGATATTTAAGACCTTAGAAACTCTTGAAATAACACGTTTGACACCCAATTGTTTTGCAAGCAGTGAACATAAAAGGTTTCTTTCATCGTTATTTGTAACCGCAATTGCAACGTCGCATGAGCCGATTTCCTCTTCATCAAGAAGCTTTAAATTAGTCCCATCCCCATTTATTACAAGAGTTTTAGATAATTCCTGCGCAAGATACTCACATCGCTCGTAGTCTTTTTCAATAATTTTTACTTTAATCTTCATATCCTCAAGACTTTGAGCAAGCATGTATCCAACATTTCCCCCTCCAATTACAGCAACAGATTTTACCTGTTCCTTTTCGTGGAAAAAAGTACCCGCCAAAATGTCAAGAGAATGAGAAGTTCCCATAAAAATCAGCTTGTCATCTTCATTAATTTCAGTTAAACCGTTTGGAATAAACAAAAGACTATCACGTTTTATCCCTACAATAATAGTGTCCTTAGTAAATCCACAATCCTTAACCATTTTACCGACAATCGAAGAGCCGGGCTTTACTCTGTATTCAAGTAATCTTGCTTTTCCATCCGCAAAATTTTCTACATCCAGCGCATGCGCAACAGTTACAATTCTAAAAAGTTCCTGTGTCAAAAGAGCCTCAGGCCAAATTACATAATCAATAAAGAAATCCCCAAGATAATCACCGTTTTTATCTAGCGCCATAGCATTTTGGTATTCGCTTTTTGATACAAAACAAATTGTTCTGATTCCGCTTAGTTTTTTAACAGAAAGACAAGCAACAATATTAGCTTCATCTAATGCAGTACAAGCAATAAAGACATCCGCATTAATTATATCTGCAGATTTTAATACATTCATATCAGTCGCATTACCCTGAATAAAGCTAATATCTAACTTATCAAAATCGTCTGTTCTGTTTTCTTCTTTATCAATCACAGTGATATCATGATCTTCAAAAAACTCTGTTGCCAGCAAACAGCCTATTTCGGTTGCTCCATATATTATTATTTTCATACCAAATTATCCTAACAATCCTAATGTACTCATAAGATAAATTGCACCATATATAATACCTTTACTTAAAAAGCCCAAAACAAGCATTGCAACAATCGGCGAAATATCAATAAAACCAATTGGCGGTATAAACTTTCTAAATAAGTCTAAATACAAATCCACAGATGAACGTAAAGCCTTCATTATAGGGTTTTCCCAATTTACACCAGGAAACCATGTAAGCAAACATCTTACAAGAATCATATACATATAAATTTCAAAACATTTTGCAATAGCATATATTATTTTAATCGCAATCATCTTTTTTATTTTCCTCTTTTTGTTTGTTAAGTTTTTCTATAAATTCTTCTGGAGTAAGAACAACAACCTTAGGCTCTTTTTCTGCGTAAAATTTATCATAAATTTTTTTCAACCCCATAGAAATTAATGCACATATAATCATTAATAAGGCAGGTCCAAACGCAAATCCGATTACTGGCGGTAAAATATACGCTCCTGAAAATTTAAATATATAATAAAAAAGCGGGTAGTCAGGATTTATATTCGGAACCCACGATAACACGCAGGCTCCGAGAATAAAATACATATATAAAATTACTAATCTATCTAAAAATAATATGAATTTACCCATAATTACCTTAAATTTACCCCTAAATATCTAGTTTTGCAGATTTTGAACAATCACAATTTTCGCAAACCGGCGGAATATTTTCTATCATAGTAAATAATAAAGATTTTAAATTAGCCACATTATTATTAAACACTTCCATAACCGCTTCGTGAGAAACCGGAGGAACATCCCCTACAAGCCCTGCATCATAATCTGTAATAAGTGAAATATTTAACGGACACATATTAAGTTCTTTTACTAAATAAGCTTCAGGGAAAGCAGTCATATTAATAACCTGCCATCCTTGTTTTGTAAAGAATGCTGATTCAGCTTTTGTAGAAAATCTAGGTCCATTAATTACAACAACAGTACCTGATTCGTGAACAGTAATTCCTAAATCCTTACCGGTTTTAATTGCAAGAGCTCTCAATTCTGAACAATACGGATCAGCCGGTGACGGATGCTGTACTACAGGTCCTTCATAGAAAGTTGTTTTTCTGCCGTCTGTCCAATCAACAAACTGATCACAAATTACAAAATCACCAGGTTTAACTTCTTTTTGTAAGCTTCCTGCAGCGCAAGGTGAAATTACTCTTTTGCAGCCTAAATGTTTCATTGCCCAAACATTTGCTCTGAAATTTACCAAATGAGGGGGAATTGAATGGTCTCTGCCATGACGAGGCATAAACGCTACTCTATAGTTGCCGATTTTACCAATAAATACACTGTCACTTGTTTTTCCATAAGGTGTATCAACTTTTACTTCTTCAATATTTTCTAAAAAGCTGTAAAAGCCTGAACCGCCAAATACGCCAATATCCGCTTTATCTAAAATTTCCATAATCTATTCTCCTTATCCATCTAATCAATAAAGTTATTCTACAATAATAAAACCAAATTTTCAATCAATTATACTTTTGTTTACAAAAGCATTAGCACAAACAGGTAATACAAGATTACCCGCCTATCTAATTTCAAAACTCATATGTATTTTATTTAATATAATTAATCTTTTTCATACTTCCAGCTATTCTTAATTCAAACGAGTCTCTTATTAGACTCTTTTCTTTGTCCTCGGCCGGACTGGGCAATATGCTACACATTGTTTCCAAGTCATATCAGTAATTCAGCTCCGCAGGGTTCTCGGTCGGAGAAAATAACATCTGTACAAAATCCGAAACATGTGCTAAGATAAAATTTACAAGAAAAGAGGGATAAATTATGATGAAAAAAGTTTTAGGAGTAATATTAACATTATTGTTAGCAGCTCAAGTCACACTTGCTGCACCATTTAACGCAAAAGCAAAAACAAAAAGAATTCCTGCAGGAACTACACTTGATTTAAAAATGCTTAATACAATAGATACATCTATAAACGCAGCTGGAACAGGTTTTTCTGCAATATTATTAACTGACCAGATTGCAGATGATGATGTAATATTACCATCAGGCTCAATTATTAGAGGAGATGTTAAAGGCATCGCAGAACCTAAAAGAATGTCTAAAGGTGCTGTGTTATACTTAAACTTTGACCACGTTGTTACTCCAAACGGCAGACAATTACCGTTATCACTAAATGTTACAGGTCGTACAGATTTAACTATGGATGGCGGAATCACTACCACAAGAGGTTATTATGACGCTTGGAAGCAAACTTGTACTAAATCAAAACAAATTACTAAAAACTCTATTAAATGGGGCGAAAGCGTAACTGACACAGGTTGGAAATATGTTGTAGTACCATTTTCAGCAGCCGGCGGAGTTATTGGAACTGCAGGTTACTTTGTTTACGGCAGTATCGCTGATATGATTAAAAAAGGTAAACACGTAAATATTCCTAAAGATGAAGTGCTTCACGTAATCCTTGTTGACCCGATTGATGTCCCTGTTATCTAGGCTTTTATATGTCAAAGTTTGATAAAATAGAAGAATTACAAAGAATTATCAAAGAAGATTCCGCTAATCTTGATGCCAGACGTCAGTTAGCGGTTCTTCTAATGGATTGCGGATTTAATGAAGAATCCCTCGGACATCTTTTACATTTATCAAAAGCTTTCAGCTATGATGAAGGAATTTTTTATAATTTAGGTATTGTTTATGAAAAGATGAAAAATTTTCCAAAAGCAAAAGAAGCATATCTTAAAGCTCTTGAACTTGAACCGGAATACCAGGATGCAATTTATAATCTTGGACTTGTTTATACGGAATTAAGAGAATATGACTTTGCAATCGAATGTTTTAATAATATCTTAGAAAACGATCCTGAAGATTCTAATTCATATTTCAATCTGGGGCTTGTATATTTCAAAAAGAACAATCTTATTCTGGCAATTGAAAATTTTCAAAAAACTATTGACATAAACGATGAAGACTTATACGCTCATTTTTATATCGGAAACATCTTAAAAGAATTTGGCGATCTTGAAGCCGCTAAAGAAAAATTTGAAAAAGTAATTGAGCTTTCTCCAAACTACAGCTGGGCATATTTTAACCTTGCCGCAATCTATAATGAAGAAAATCAGGCGCAAATGGCAATCGAAAACCTTCAAAAAACTATTGAAATGAACCCTTATGATATTGAAGCTTATAAGTTATTAATAAGACTACTTTTAAAAGAGCAGGATTACGCGGGAGCTGTAGAAACTGTTGAAATTGCTCTTTCTGAATGTGAAGAAACAGGTGATATTGATTATCTGGCGGCTTTGACATATGAATCCGCAGGTGACATTGAAAACGCAATTATTTATTTTGAAAAAGCAATTAAAAATTATCAAACACTATCTTTATCTGTACAAAAAGTAAAATCCGAGCTTAATAAATTAAAATAAAATGAACCGCTTTAATTCGCTTGTGTTAAAATATAATCATTAAGAATATTTAATGAGGATAATTTTATTATGAAAATGTCAAAATTATTTGTACAAACCCTGAGAGAGTTCCCTTCTGATGCTGAGGTTATATCTCATAAAATGCTGGCTCGTGCAGGTTATATCAGAAAACTTACATCAGGTGTATATAACTTTTTACCATTAATGTGGAGAGTTTTGAAAAAAGTTGAAAACATAGTTCGTGATGAAATGGATAAAGCAGGAGCTCAAGAGCTTTTAATGCCGTTTGTTCAGCCAAAAGAGCTTTGGATTGAATCAGGCAGATGGGAAGCTTACGGAAAAGAATTGATGAGATTGAAAGACCGTCATAACCGTGAAATGTGTCTTGGACCGACTCACGAAGAAATTATCACATCAATTGCCCGTGATGTTTTAAAATCATACAAACAATTACCAACAAATTTATATCAAATTCAATCAAAATTCAGAGATGAAGTTCGTCCAAGATTCGGTTTGTTAAGAGGACGTGAATTTATTATGAAAGATGCGTACAGCTTTGCGACCAGTCAAGAAGAACTTGATAAAGAATATGCAAACATGTGGCAGGCTTATACAAACATATTTAATCGCTGCGGGCTTGCAACAAAAGCTGTTCAATCAGATTCCGGCGCTATTGGCGGAAGCGTTTCTCACGAATTTATGGTAATTACAGATACAGATGCAGGCGAAAACGATGTATTTTATTGTGACGATTGCGATTATGCTGCAAACTCAAATCATGCGGTTTCAAAACTTCCTCAAACCATTGTTGAAGGGAATTTTGAAAAAACAGAAATCGTAGACACACCAAATACTCATTCAATTGAAGAGCTTTGTGAATATTTAAATATTCCTGCAACAATAATTTTAAAAACACTGGTTTATATTATTGATAAAAAACCTGTTTTAGCACTAATTAGAGGCGACAAACAGATTGAAGAAACAAAACTTTTAAATGCAGTTGAAGGAATGGAAATCCGAATCGCAACATCCGGTGAAATTGAAGAGTTAATGCAAAACAATGGATTTAATGCGATACCGGGATTTATCGGTCCAAAAGGCTTTAAAGATCTAACAATAATCGCTGATAACACCGTTAAAGAATTAAAAAACTTCGTTGTTGGTGTAAATCAAAACGATAAACATATGGTTGGGGCAAACTTTGATGATTTAGCACTAGCAGATGTTAAATTTGAAGATATAAGACTTGTTGAAGCCGGCGAACTTTGCCCACAATGCGGTAAGCCGCTAAAAGTTACACGTGGTATTGAAGTCGGAAACATCTTCCAGCTTGGTACAAAATATTCAAAACCTATGAACGCTGTTTATCTTGATGCTGATGGTAAAGCAAAACCATATATTATGGGCTGTTACGGTATCGGAATTTCAAGAACTGCTGCTGCTGCTGTTGAAGCACATCACGATGATTGGGGTATTAAATGGCCTTTAGCAATTGCACCGTATCACGTTGTAATCGTTCCTGTCAGTACAAAAGATGAGCTTCAAATGAGCGTTGCAACTAAAATGTATGAAGAATTATTAGCTGCAGGCGTTGAAGCTGTACTTGATGATCGTGACGAAAGACCGGGTGTAAAATTCAAAGATGCTGATCTTATCGGCTTCCCATATAGAATTACAGTTGGTAAAACAATCACCGAAGGTAATGTTGAATTTGTTGTTCGTGCAACAGGCGACAAAATAACTGTAAAACCGGAAGAAGCTGTCAAAAATATTATTGAAGAAGTTCAAAAAATCAAATAGGATGAAAAAATGTTATTAGAGTTTTTATATTCAAAAATACACAGAGCGACAGTAACTGATGCTAATCTTAATTATGTCGGCTCAATTACAATAGATGAAGAATTATTAAATGCTGCAAATATGAAAGAATGGCAGAAAGTTGAAATTCTTGACGTGAATAATGGTGAAAGATTCCAAACTTATATTATAAAAGGAAAAGCCGGTTCCGGAGACATATGTCTTAACGGTGCAGCTGCAAGAAAAGTTCAACCTGGAGACAAAGTCATTATCGTAACTTACGGACAGTTTGAAGAAAAAGAACTTAAAGACTTCAAACCTACTGTTGTTATAGTCGACGATGATAACAAAATTGTAGAAACTAAATAATTAAGCCTTTATATAATCTTTACTTGACCTTTTGGCAAAAACTCTCTAAACTTAATAAGTAATCTTTTTTAAAAAGAATAGATTTGAAAACACAGGAAAAGAGGTTAGTATGACAGAGTTCAAACACAAAAGATTGGACGGCAGGAATTTTACAAGAGACGAAGTTAAGAGCTTAATAAAAGAATATAATATCAAGTTTATAAAGCTTCAATTCGTTGATATCAATGGTCAGGTTAAGAATATGTCTATTCCGTCAGAGCATATTGATAAGGTTCTGGACAATGAAATTATGCTTGACGGTTCATCAATAAAAGGGTTTAGAAGTATTGAAACATCAGATATGTTCTTCCATCCGGACATCAACAGTTTTCAAATCTTACCTTGGAGAGAACATAACGGAATTAATGTTGCACGCTTAATCTGTGATATTTATAATGCAGACGGAACACCATTCGAAGGCTGCCCGAGATGTAACTTAAAAAGAGTTATGGAAGCAGCCCAGAAAATGGGATTTTCAATGAATATCGGACCGGAAGCTGAGTTTTTCTTATTTGCAAAAGATAAAAACGGCAATGTAACAACAGAAACTCAAGACCGCGCAGGATACTACGATGTAGGTCCGGAAGATTTGGGAGAAGATGTCCGCTCAGATATCGTTTTAACCCTTCAGGAAATGGGATTTGACATAGAAGCATCTCACCATGAAGTAGCAGACGGACAGCACGAAGTAGATTTCAGATATGCTGATATTTTAACTGCTGCTGATAACGTTGCGACATTTAGAATTGCAGTTAAAGCAATCGCCGCAAAACACGATCTTCATGCTACATTTATGCCAAAACCAATTTTCGGCATAAACGGTTCAGGTATGCACTGCAATGTTTCGTTGTTTAAAGACGGTAAAAACGCGTTTTATGATGAAAAAGCAGAATACCAGCTTTCAGATGAAGCAAAATACGCAATTGGCGGTATGCTAAAACACGTAAAAAGTATTACAGCTATTACAAACCCTGTAGTAAACAGTTATAAACGTTTAGTTCCGGGATATGAAGCACCGGTTTATCTGGCATGGTCACTTGCAAACAGAAGTGCTCTTTTAAGAGTACCGGCAAAACGCGGAGTGTCAACAAGAGTGGAACTTCGTTCACCTGATCCGGCTTGTAACCCGTATTTAGCATTTGCAGCCATCTTAGAAGCTTGTCTTGACGGCATCAGAAATAAAATTGATCCGCCAGCTCCGGTTGAATCAAATATTTATAAATTAACTTCCAAAGAACGCAAAAAACAAAGAATTGATTCTTTACCTGGAAGTCTTGCTGAAGCTCTAGATTATATGGATAAATCACTTGTTGCACAAGCAGCTTTAGGTGAACACATATTTAAAGAATTTATGACATCTAAAAAGAAAGAATGGGATTCATTCAGAACATACGTTTCTCAATGGGAACTTGATAAATATCTTGAAAGATACTAACAAAAAAGAGGCGGGAATCGATGATTCCCGCCTCTTTTTATTTATTACTTATTTATTATATTCACTGTATTCTTTTGCAACTTCGCGCCATTCGTTTTCCAAAATACTATATGCATGATTCCAGAATTTTTCTATCGCATAAGCTTCGCGTTCTTCTTTATGCAGAATATGAACAACAACATCACCGTAATCAATTAAATTCCAACGGTTTTTCATATCGTTTTCTTGCCGCAAAGGAAGTCTTGAAAATTCTGTCTTAACCTTATCTTTAACAGTTTCCATCAAAGCTTTAACCTGAGGAGTTGAATCTCCGGTTACAATTACAAAATAATCAGCAAGTGATGATACATTACTTATATTTAAAATTGTAATATCTTTTGCCAGCTTATCATCTAAAAATTGTGCAACAATACACGCAAACTTATGAGAATCTAATTCCATAAAAATATAGCCTTTCTTATTCAATAATGTCTACACGGCGCTTATGACGACCGCCTTCAAACCCTGTTTTTAACCAAACATCTACAATATCAAGTGCTAAGTGTTCACCAATAACACGTTCGCCAAGACAAAGAACATTTGAATTATTGTGAGCTCTTGAAACTCTTGCAGAATAAGTATCTGCACAAAGCGCCGCACGAATTCCGTGAACTTTATTTGCTGCAATTGACATACCAATACCTGTTCCGCAAACCAAAATACCTCTGTCGACTTCGCCTGATATAACTTTTTCTGCAACTTTTCTTGCAATTTCCGGATAATCACAGGATTCTGGAGTATGAGTACCAACATCAACAAATTCGATACTTCTATACTTCAAATAATCAATAATACTTTCTTTGTAACGAAAACCACCGTGATCTGAACCGATTGCAACTTTTAAATGTTCCATAAAAAACTCCTTATACAAGCTATAAACAAATTTTTGGTAAATCTATTGTACTATTTATTTCAAAAAAAGTCAAAATAAAAAGAGGCAGAAATGACGCCTCTTGTAATTAAATGGAGTTTAACAAAATTTTGTTCTGCAATGCTGCACGAGGTACCTTGCGGAGCTGAGATGTTGAAATGACTTGGAAATAATATGTAACATATTACCAAATCCGGCCGAGGACTATGAACTACTTACCATTTGCATTGCCTGTTGCAATAAGTCTTTATTAGATGAAATCAATTTATTAACAACTTCCATCTGAACTTTTGCCATCTGATAGTATGAAATATTACCTTTAAAGTCTGCGTTTGAAAGTTCCAGCAAGCCTGAACGGATTTCACCACATCCAAGAACCGGTTTACCGGATTCTTCAGTTTCTAAAAATAAGCCGTCTCTGTATTCATAAAGTCCTGCGGCATTGTGGAAGTTTCTTGTAGTAATTCTATATAACGGAACAACTTTTTTGCCATTTTCAGCTTTACCAACAATTGTACCGTCTTTTTTTATTTCATATTCATCATATTTTCCAAGGTACTTACCGTTATTCGGATCAATCCACATTTTTATATTTGTAGTCGGAATATCAAGAGCACCGCCTTTTAACGCAGTTTCCTGGTACAAATCAGCACTTATGGGTTTTGTACCTTGCATAATTTCGCCTTTATCGTTTAATATATAACCTTGAACAGTATTACCGTTTTTTGCACGATAAACACCTTCACCGTCAAATGTAAATTCTCCCAAACGAGTGTAAACACTTCGTCCTTCCGCAGTTTTTGTCAAGAAGAAACCTTTACCTTCTAAAAATACGTTATCATTAGAAGTACCAGGGGTAGATTTACCCTGACTCATTTTTTTGCTGTAATCATCATTTATAGCCCCGCCAAGAAAAGTTTTAAAATTCACCTGCTTTTCCTTAAAGCCCGGAGTATAAATATTAGTCATGTTATCTGCGATAACATCCATCCAGTTAATTGTTGCATATTGAGTATTTATTGCTGTTATAAAAGCATCATTCATAAATAAACTCCTTATTGTTTATTTCTTCTATTCTCTTTTTGCTGCTTGCTGCCGCGATTTGAGTATGATAAATCACTATATGGCAAATCATTTTCTGTGAAAGTATTTTTCAAAGATTCAATATTATTTCTCAAATACTGTTCAACAGCTTTATCACCGGGGATAAAATTTGCAGCTAAAGCTCCGTCTTTACCTACTCTTAAAATAACTGCTATATTTTGATCAAAATCAATTCTTAAAGGTTGATTATTTTCTTTTGCAGTATTCAGAGCATTCAATAAAGTTTCTGAAATTTTTACATTTTTCTGAACTTCACGAACATCTGCTCCTTGGTTTAATAAATTCTGAGCCTGCACTGTAATATTTTGCATTGAAACATCGTTATTTTGTGTTAAATTAACAAAAAACTCTGCATCAGATTGACTCATTGAAATACTTGACGAAAAATCTAGACTCATCATACTTGATATACTTTGTATTTCATCCATTGCCATTATTTCAGAAGTAACATGTAGAGTTGAGCTATTAAGAACCTGACGAATATCATTAGTCAACATTGAATTTGCATCTAACAAAGAAATAGGTGCAGATTTATCATATTCAACTTGTCCATTTAAAGATAAATTCTTATTTTCATCTTCAACTTCGATATTATCTTTTATTGAATTATCATCATTGTTTTTCTTTTCAGAGACATCCTCTGACTTTTTATCAGAAGCTTTATCTTTAGAATTTTCAGAAGAAACTTTCTCCATTTCATCCTTAAATGATGAAGATCCTGATTTTTTAGTACTTTCAGCACTTGATGAACCTGAAATTTGACTTGATGAACTTACTGATGTTGAAGCTGTTGCGTTAATACTCATTTTAATTACCTTCTATTTCTTTAAGTTGCTTTAGTATATCTTGTTCTTCTTCCATAATGCGTTCCTGACTTTGCTTAAAAAATCTGGTTACACCTAATTCAGAAAATTGCTTAAGCTCTGCTGCTTTTTCTTCTGCAAGATATATTTCTTTATTTTTTTCTTTGTGCTTTTCAAGAACCTTCACTGCTTGTTCACATTTAACGAGTTTTGTGATTTCCTCATCTAACTTTGCTTGAAGCTCCTGTCGCCGAATCTCCAATTGCTCGGCTTTAGCCCAAAGATGTCTTAGAAAGTTATCGTATGATTCGTACATCATAGGATCTGCGTTTCTCATACCATCTTTTGTATCCAAAATATCCTGTTCATTCTTGCGGATATCTTGTTCTGCTTGATAGACCGCGGCTTGAGCTTTCTGAACCTTTATTCTCTGCTCTTCTTTTTGATTTATTCTAAAATCTAAAACCTTCTGCAATCTATAGCGAAATGGCATGTTAACTACTCTTTCTTAGGTTTATTATGTCTTACTTTTAAAGAGTAATAAACATCTAAACGTATGAGATTGATTTAATGATAAGTTTTTAAAAGTCAACATAACAAAAATCGGGTGGAGTCATTTTTGATTCCGCCCGATTAATTATATTATTTTTATTATTCTTCTGCTGAAGCTTCTGACTGTTCTTGAACAGATAATGCGATTCGTTTATCAGCCGGATTAAATTTTAAAATATAAGTGCTGATTTTATCACCAACTTTAACAATTGTTTTATTTTCGTTTTGATAGTCTACAACTTCATTGTGCGGTAATAAAGCTTCTACACCAGGGAATACCTCTATAAATGCTCCAAAGTGTTTAAGACGTGTTACAACACCTTCAACTTTATCACCTTCTTTAATTTTATCAGCAGCTTCAATCCATGGATCTGGTTCTAAGTTTTTTAAACTCAATGAAACACGCTGCTTATCGTGATCAACAGCAATAACTTCTACATCAATTTTATCACCAACTTTTAAAATATCTGTCGGATGATCAATCCATCTCCAAGAAAGTTGAGATAATGGCAACAATCCATCAAGTCCGCCAAGATCAATAAATGCGCCGAAATCAGTAATTCTCACGACTTCACCTTTTACAACCTGACCTGCCTCAATTTGAGAGAAAATATTTTTTCTTGCTTCTTCTGCTGTATCTTCATAAACCTTTTTATTAGAAAGAATAAAGTTATTTTGCTGTACATCAAGAGTTAAAATCTTAAGTTCTAATTTAGAACCGACTTCAACTTCTGATTCTCTTGCACGCAATTGTGAAGAAGGAATAAACCCTCTAACACCAGAAACTTCAACCAGAATACCGCCTTTAACAACATTAACAACAGTACCAAGAATAGTTTCATCAGCAGCTTTTGCCTTTTCAAGTTCTTTCCAAGCATAAGCAAAATCAACTTTTTTCTTAGATAAAAGAAACTTACCTTCTTCATCTTCTTCGCGAATAATTAAGAATTCACCTTCCTGTCCGCGTTGAAATTTTTCTTCAATATTTTCGCCTTTATCTACAGCCTCATAAGTAGGAATAACAGCAGTAGTTTTCGCACCAATATCTACCATTACACCTTGACCATCAAAGCCGCATACTATTCCTTTTACAAGATCGCCTTTTTGAAACTTATAATCATACTTATCAAGCAAAGCTTCAAAATCTAATTCTGTTTCCTTTTTTGTTACCATAATTAACTCCATTGTCAATATAGACACTACAATATTAAACCTGTGTATATACTAACAGATATTACAAAATATGTAAAGGTTTGTAAATTTTACTTAATAATTTAATTATAATTTTAACAAACATTTATCTGTCTTTAGACCCGAAATATTATTCATTATCTTATAAAATAAAAAAATGCGATTCTTAACTTTTGTTAAGAATCTCATTTTTCTGTATAATCTCAATTACGATTTTAGTGATTCCACTAATTCATTAATTGCATTCTCTTGAACAAGAATTTCTTCAATTCTATCTTTAGTTTGTTTAATCAATTCAGCAGGAGCGTTAGCCGCAAATTTAGGATTATTAACCCTGCCTTCTAATGATTTTCTTTCTGTTTGAAGCTTGCCAAGTTTCTTTTCTTGTCGGGCAATTTCAGCATTAAAATCGATTAAGTTTTCAAGCGGAATAACAATTTTTGAAGCTGAAACAACAGCTGTGGCTGATTTTTTTGCAACAGGAGCTGAGACTTCGGCATACGAAATATTTTCAACTTTTGCCATTCTTCTAATGTAACTTTCAATAGCTTCAAATACAGGTTTTTCATCTGCTGCAGCTTGAATTTCGATATTAAAATTCAAGCCCATTGGAATATTGAAACTTTGTCTAACATTTCGTAACGACTTGATTGTCTCAAATACAAGTTCCATTTCGCGAGCTTCTGTTGGAAATGCTAGTTTTTCTTCATAAACCGGATAATCCGCAAGCATTATTGCTTTAAATTCGGTTTGTTTTGGAATTAACTGCCATACTTGTTCCGTAATATGCGGCATTATCGGGTGTAAAAGCCTCAATGACATATCAAGAACGTATCTTAAAACTCTTTGTGTGTTTAATTTTAAGGCTTCATCCTGTAATTGAACTTTTGCGATTTCAACATACCAATCACAATATGAATTCCAGAAGAAATCATAAAGAATATGAGCTGTTTCTCCGATTCTGTAATTTTCAATATTTGAATTAACCTCTTTTGCTGTATTATTTAATTTGTCTAGAATCCACTTATCTGCAATTGTTAGTTTATCAAAATCAATAGAATTGTTATCTACACCTTCAAGGTTCATCATCACAAATCTTGAAGCATTCCAGATTTTATTGGCAAAGTTTCTGCCATATTCAAAACGTTCATCAGAAATTTTAATATCCTGACCACCGTATGTACAAAGTGATGTCATTGTGAATCTTAAAGCATCACATCCGTATTTATCAATAATAACAACCGGATCTATTGTGTTACCTTTAGATTTAGACATTTTTTGTCCTTTTTCATCACGGATAAGCCCGTGAATATAAACAGTTGAAAACGGAGCTTTACCTGTAAATTCCAAGCCCATTGTAATCATCCTTGCAACCCAGAAGAAAATAATATCAAAACCTGTTACAAGAGTTGTTGTCGGGTAGAATTTTTTATAATCATCAGTTTCTGCATTAGGGAATCCCATAGTTGAGAATGGCCATAAGCCTGATGAGAACCAGGTATCAAGACAATCTGTTTCCTGTACGTAATTTTCAGGATCCGGATTTTCTTTAGCAACAATCATTTCTCCTGTTACTTTATGGTAATACGCCGGAATCTGATGCCCCCACCAAATTTGACGGGAAATACACCAGTCACGAATATTTTCCATCCAGCCAAGATAATTTTTTTCCCAACGTTCAGGAATAAACTTGATTCTGCCATCTTTAACAGCTGCAATAGCCTCTTTTGCCAACGGTTCCATTTTTACAAACCATTGTTCAGAAAGTAACGGCTCAATTGTTGTTCCGCATCGTTGACATTTACCAACATTATGTTCGTGTTCTCTGATTCTTAACAAAGAATGGTTATCTTCAAGCATTTTAACAATTTGTTTACGAGCTTCATAACGTTCAAGACCGTGAAGATTTGACGGCACTTCACCGCAAGCTTTCATGCAGCCTTTTTCGTCAATAACCCAAATAGGTTTCAGATTATGTCGTTTACCAACTTCAAAATCATTAGGATCGTGTGCCGGTGTAATTTTTACAGCGCCTGTACCAAAAGACTTATCTACATATTCATCTGCAATAATAGGAATTTCTCTGCCTGTTAACGGAATTACAACAGTTTTACCTATAAGCTCCGAATACTTATGATCAGATGGGTGCACGGCAATAGCAACATCACCGAAAATTGTTTCAGGACGTGTTGTTGCAACAATAATAGCACCGCTTTCACCTTTTACAGGATATGAAATTTCCCACATATGTCCCTGTTCTGTTTCATATTCTGTTTCAACATCTGAAATAGCAGATTGACAACGAGGACACCAGTTTACAATATAAGCACCTTTATAAATTAAGCCTTTATTATATAAAGTTACAAAAACTTCTTTTACAGCTTCAGAACATCCCTCATCAAAAGTAAATCTTTCTCTCGTACGATCAAATGAAGCACCTAAACGCTTCATCTGGTCTAAAATTGCACCTTTATGTTTATTGGTCCATTCCCAAGTTCTTTCAAGAAACTTTTCACGACCTAAATCATGACGTGTAAGACCTTCTTTTGCAATCTGTTTTTCCACAACATTTTGAGTAGCTAAACCGGCATGATCTGTACCAGGAACCCATAATGTTTCATAACCGCTCATACGATGATATCTTACCAAAATATCCTGCAAAGTTTCGTCCAAAGCATGCCCCATATGTAATACACCTGTTACATTTGGCGGTGGGATAACTATCGAATAAGGTTTTTTAGGACTTTTTGCATCCGCTTTGAAAAATCCGTTATCTTCCCAGAATTTGTAAATACTTTCTTCCGTTTCTTTTGCATTATAAACGGTAGGTAAATCTTCAATTTTTGTTGCCGGCATAATATCTATCCTCTTTTAAATTTAAACTATATGTATCTATAGAATAGCATAAAATTTTCGTAATATTCAGTTATGTAACAAAACTTGTATTGTATTGAAAAACATATAGAAATATGATATAATTAAAGAATAAGATATATTTATATTAATGGAGTTTGAGTATGAAATTTGAGGATAAAAAACGAGGATATACATTAGCTGAAATAATGCTTGTAATACTTATTTTAACCATTGTGTTTGCTGCATTTGCTCCTATATTTACCAAAAGAAAAATTACACAATACACTGGTAAATATAATGTATGGGATTATGCTGACAGAACAACATATGACGCTTTCTATAACCCGGGAGACCCATCTTTTACCGGACAATTATTTTTCGGTTTAACTCCTGAAAGTGAAGCTTCAATCCAATCAGACTTACTTCCTCTTGCTAAAATTGTAATTCGTTCCGGCGAAGTTACTTCACAAAAAATTCCTCAACGTCAAATACAGTTCAGATACGGAAGAAATAATTCCACTGATGCAGGTAAATTTGCCGGTTCTTGGTTTATGAACAGACGTAATACTCTTCTTGGTGGAAGCTATGGAGCTTTAAATCCTGAAGCTTTCAACAGCATTATAGATAACGTAGCTATAGGATTTAATGCATTGGATTCATTAAGCGGTAATCCTACAAATTCATCACTCAATGGAGCTGGTAATACTGCTGTCGGGTATAATGCACTTAAAAATGTTTCAACTGCAAAAAATAACGTTGCAGTAGGTTCATCTGCCGGCTCTAGAACTAACAATAACAACAACGTATTTGTAGGATATAATGCCGGTAAGTCCGTAGGTGATAGAGAATCTGTAATTATCGGAAGTAATGCCGCTTCAAACGGAACAGGAGAAGGTATAAAAAACCTGTATATCGGTGCAAATGCCGGAAAAGATTCTAGTGGCGCTCAACATAATACTGCTGTCGGATATAATTCCTTAGCAGCAATTACATCAGGTAAATATAATACTGCTATTGGTTATAATGCTTTAAGTAAATTAACTACAGGGGATTATAACGTAGCTATAGGTGCTAACGCTTGTTCCGAAGTTACAACAGGAAGTTATAAAACTTGTATTGGAGCTAACTCCGGTCCTCGTACAAATTCTTCAGCTGCTTTTCTGGGAACAACTACAGACACTACAGAAAGAGTTTATATTGGCGGTCAACCAACAAATTATGGCGGAGATGCCGTACTTGAACTGCATAACCCTAATACTGGCAATAAAGGTATAGGTGTCGGTGTATCTAGAGGCTTTGGCGGTTCAGGTGTTACACTATCAAATACAACGACTGTTATTAATGGCAACTTAATTGTTCGTGGTAGACCATATTTTACTACAGGTAAAATGTTACAACATTTTCATGATGATTACAAAATTAAAAATAATGGTTCAACTTATTTGTACGGATATTCTTCAACTACAGATAGTAAATTTGCTTCTTGTAGTTCAGATGTCACCAGTTATAATTTTAACAGTAAATGCCAAAGTTTAAATACTGGTACAGGATACTCCGATAGAAGATTAAAAAATATCAGCTCAAGAAATAATGCTGGTTTAGAAGAAATTAATAAATTAAAAATTTATAATTACACATTCAAGAATGATGATAAAAAATTACCGCATGTCGGAGTTATGGCACAAGATTTATTAAAAGTATTCCCTAATTCTGTATTCAAAGGTAATGATGGCTTTTTAAGAATTAAATGGGATGAAATGTTCTATGCAACAATTAATGCAATAAAAGAACTGGACAGAAAAATTATTGCTCTCGTAAAACGAACAACTACAGTTGAAACACAAATTTCTAAACTGGAAAAAGAAAATATATTATTAAAATCACAGGTTGATAATTTAACACTAAGAATTAATAAATTAAAAGCTCAATAATAAAAAAAGAACATCTTTATAAGATGTTCTTTTTTTTATTAACTTTTATTATCAGAAAATATTACAAAATTTGATTTCTGTAAGTGTTTACATTACACTATCAGAAAATGGAGTGCCGGGTTGGAATTAAAAAACTTACCGGCGGTGAAAATAAATTAAGGAGAAAAAGAAATGACACCAAAAAATTTTTTGTTCACTTCTGAATCTGTAACAGAAGGACACCCCGACAAAGTATGCGACCAAATATCTGATGCGATTTTGGACGAATTTTTGACAAAAGACAAACAATCAAGAGTAGCTGCAGAAACAACTGTAACTACAGGTATGGCTCTTGTTTGCGGTGAAATCACAGCAGACTGCTATGTTGATATTCCTCAAGTTGTAAGAAATACTATTAAAAACATCGGTTATATTGGTTCAAATGCCGGCGGTTTTGATGCTGACACTTGTGCGGTATTAACAAGTATTGATGAACAATCAACTGATATCGGAAATGGCGTTAATAAAGCTTTTGAATCAAGAGAAAACAATGCCGCAACTTCAACTGTAGAAACAGAAGAATTAGGTGCAGGCGATCAGGGTATTATGTTTGGTTATGCTTGTAACGAAACACCTGAACTTATGCCCCTTCCTATCAGCTTAGCACATAAACTATCATTTAGATTATCACAGGTTAGAAAACTTGGTTTAGTTGATTACTTAAGACCTGATGGTAAATCACAAGTAACTGTTGAATATGTAGATGGAAAACCTTCAAGAATTCATACTGTTTTATTATCTACTCAACATAATCCAAGTATAAATGGAATTTCTGATAATCAAAAAGTTCAAGAAATCATTAAAAATGACTTAAAAAAATTAGTTATTGATTCTATTTTTGAATCTGAAGAAATCAAACCTGACGAAAGAACTATTATCTTAATCAATCCATCAGGAAGATTCGTAATTGGCGGACCTCAAGGAGATTCAGGTTTAACAGGCAGAAAAATCATTGTTGATACATATGGCGGATATTCTAGACACGGCGGCGGAGCATTCTCTGGTAAAGATCCAACAAAAGTTGACAGATCAGCTGCTTACGCTTCACGTTATGTAGCGAAAAACATTGTAGCTTCAGGATTAGCTGAAAAATGCGAAATCGAACTTGCTTATGCGATCGGCGTTGCTGAACCTGTATCAATTATGGTTGATACATTTGGAACAGGTAAAATTTCAGATGATGAAATTTCTAAACTTGTTTACAAAAACTTTGACCTTAGACCGGCAGCAATTATAAAACAATTTGATTTAAGAAACTTACCAGCTAAAAATGGTGGTAAATTCTATCAATTATTAGCTGCATACGGTCATATGGGACGTACTGATATTGACGTTCCTTGGGAGCACATTGATAAAGCGGAAGCTTTAAAATCAGAAGCTTGCTCTTGCGGTTGTGGATGTGTTTAAAATAAAAAAGAAACAAAATAAAATCCCTGAGTAATACTCAGGGATTTTTTATATACTAATAAATTATTATTTACGCTTTTTAGCTTCCAATACTGTTAATTCATCTGCTAACTTATCAAGTTTCGCATTTAATTCAGCATTATCTTTTTTCAATACAGCCACTCTGTTTTTATCTGAAACAATTTTAGAAGCTAATTTTTCAACTTTAGAATTTAAAGTTTTTATAGAATTTATAGCCGCATAAAGCATTTCATCCCAACGTATTCTGTAATAACCCTTATTATCTTTTGATACAGCATTAGGGAAAATCAATTTTAGATCTTGAGCTATAACACCAACATGCGGCAATTTATTAACATCATTTTTGAATGTAAAATTATAAATATTAATTTTTCTAATTTCGTCTAAACCGCCAGTAAACGCATTACCAACATTTTTCAACCTAATATCAGATGTTAATACTGGACAGCAAGATTCATTAGCTGTCATACCTCCCATATCATCTGTTATAAGGTGGGCTAAAGGCTGATCATTACCTTTTTGACCATACGAATATCCTTCATCTCTATGTTCAAGAGCAACTCCTGTATTAAAAGACTTATCCGTATAACTGGCAGCTCTATCAGCACATCCAGATTCCTCACAACAATTACCATTATCCCAACGGTCAATACAGTTAGAACCATTAGCCTTTGTAAACCAGTCATAAGAACGACTTACTCCGGCAGAACTTGCATATTGGAATGAGGTATTAGTACCTTGCCCCCTTCCGGCAACACCAGTACAAATACAATTTGGTCTTACATCATTAAAAGCATGTCTTTTTTCACCACGACAATTTGCAATACTATTACGTGTTCTATCAGTACCATCAAATGCCATAAAACCATATAATACTTTTTTGTCATCATTTTTTAAAGCTTGTTTTGTTCCATACAAAACGAGAGCTTTAGGCATTTTTGCTCTATCACCACCACTGGCATTAATACTATTTTCTCTTTGGATAAGAGTTTCTAAATATGTTTGCCCACGAACAATTAAGTTACCATTAATAACAACCGACTCATTACCAACACCAGGTATTGGTTGAGCAGATGTATTAGTAGTTGTAGGACGATGAACTTCAACAACAGCACCCGGATAATTGTTATTACTTACAGCTTCTCTAGGATATGTGCCTATAAATACACGTTCTACATCATCTGTAAAAAGTTTTGATTGAAATAAACGTGTATTGGTGTCAGGTATTTGAGACCCTGAATAAGAACCGATATAGGTTTTATTACTTGCTGATGTACTGACTAAACCTGTATTATCACCAATTGCAGTATTATTATTGCCGCTTGTAAGATTCTTAAGAGCATTAAAACCAATAGCAGTATTGCTACTACCAGATCCTAATTCTTTTAATGCGTTATTACCAATAGCAGTATTTTGTGAACCTGATGTTTTAGTCAATGTATTATTACCAACGGCAGTATTTAGTGAACCTGATATATCTAAACCGGAACCATTACCAATTATTGTACTTGAATTTGATGAAGCATTCATACCTGCACTATGTCCGATAAAAGTATTATCATTTTGAGCTTTTATTTTTGAACCGGTGTGGTAACCAATAGCAGTATTACGAGAACCGCTTTCTAATGCTTCTAATGCTTTATACCCAAGAGCAGTATTATCAGATGCGGACTTAATTTCATTCAAAGTACCTGAGCCATAAGCAGTATTTCTTAATGCATTATTTGTAATATTCTTATACAAACCACCTAAAAGAATATTTTCATTACCTGCAAATAAGGCTCCGACCAAATCACCGGCAGCAGAATCGCCATATCTAAACTGCATCTGATTCTGTCTATGTTCAATTAAACTAACTTTAGTCTTATTTGAGGCTCCGATTATTAACTTTGAATATATCGTTTGTGCAGGTGAATCATTATTTGTTGACATTGCAACAACAGCACCTTTATTAGCCGGAGTCAAACCAATAAATGACTGAGCTGTAAAACTTTTATTTACAGTATCATTATAAGCATCATAATTAGAATCACCTGCAACAAATGACCAAACTTCATCAGAAGTAATATTATTGTATCTCCTTGTAAATATCGGAGAAAATGCAGCGATTAAAATAGATAATGTTAAAAGTAAAATCATTACCTCTGCTAAAGTAAAAGCGCTAAACTTATTATATTTCATATCTTACTCCATTATTTTTCAAGCTTATTAATTCTTTTATCGATATCTGCAATACGTTTTTGAATAGATTTCTGATTATCTGCAATCAGTTTAGTATCTTTTTCAAGTGATTCTATCTCTTTAGCATTTGCCTGAACCTTAGTATCAAGTTCTTTTGCAGCATTGATTGTAGCGAAGAACATTTCATCCCAGCGAATACCAAGATAACCGTCTTTACCTTCTGAAACTGATTCAGGGAAGTATTTTTGTAAATCCTGTGCCATTACACCAACTTGAGGTACTGAATCTTTATCAGATTTAAATGTATAGTTATAAGGCATTACATATAGTATTTTATTAATTGCATCAGTATTTTCAGTTATATTTTCCTTTAATCGAATATCAGACAAACCAAGGTTTGGACAACTAGTAGTAGAAGGATAGTTACCAACACCGCAAGCTCCGAAATCAGAAACAATTCCGAGAGAACTCATTGAATACGGATCTTTGTTACGCTTATAATCTTTTCCGCCAAAAATCGTAGCAGCCCCAACACCACCGATACCAAGTCCTCCAACAGCAACACCAATAATAACACCTATAGATGCTCCGCCTGTAGCTACTGCAGAAACAGCAGCAACAGCGACAATTAATGCACCAACAATATTTGCCAGCCAACTGCAAGCTTTTGAATCTCTAAACTTTTTTCTACCACCAATACAACGTCTGCCACATCTATCTTTACCACTTTCAGATCCCAATTCATAACCTGCAGAAATTGGCTGTACTGAATATAAATTTCCTGAAGATGCACTTGGAATATATAAATTCCCACGGACTACAAGATTTGAGTTCAATACAACAGTTGGACCTAATTGAGGTTTTGCTGCAAGAGTAGCTTTTCTTGGAATATTATGGACTTCAAGAATAGAACGACCACCTAAACCACCATAAGGTTTTCCACCAATAAAAATATGATCATAATCATCTTGCCCCCAACCCAAGTTTTGAGTAGCATTATTAGTACCAAAGTTATAGCCTGCACGATACCCTATACAAGTTTTACGACCATTACCCGAACCTTGCGATGTATTAAAGCTATCGCAAGCGCCAACACCGACAGCTGTAAGATTACGAGCATTAGGGTGACCACCTTCATATACTCCGGAACCGATAATAGTGTTGCTCATTGGAGATACACCATAATATCTGGAGTTTAAAATTGTATTTTTTTCATTACCGGCACCTTCGAAGCCAACAGCCCCGGCATTATATCCTAATAAAACATTTTCAGTACCAGATGAGCTTACTAACCCAAGATTACCTGCACCAACGGCAATAGAGTTATTAATCATTGTATTTTCTGCTTTTCCGGTATTAGCTCCGACAAACAATGAATTTTCTGAACGAGCATACAAAGCTGAATCTCGACCTATTGCTGTAGTAGCTGAAGGTGTTGCATTTAGCTTACCCATCATAGCCCTTGAACCAATTGCAGTACTACCGGAAGTTGAACTTAGTTTTTCTGCAGCAGTCATACCAGCAATTGTATTATTTGAACCACTATCTAAAATTGAGTTATAGTTATTATCCTTATTTCCATTAAGTTTACCTGAAGTTACAATATTTCCCTTGTTATCAATAGCAAAAACTCCGGCAAATGTACCATTTCCGTTATTACCATATCTGAATTGAATCATATCTTGATATTTTTTAGCTTTGACAACAACTTTAGAATATGGCTTGAAGTCAGCAATATTTAAAGGATCAACACCTACAAAAGCAGTAGAAGTCCAGGTTGGTGTACCCGGGTCATAAAAGGCATCTTTCTGATCATCTTCATTTACAAACATCCATACCGGTTCATTACTCGATGTAGAACCAGCTTTTCGCTTAGTCATAATTGGAAGCATTGCAGAAAATAATACAGCTACAATGACCAGAACAATTAATAACTCTGTAAGCGAGAAAGCCCTTTTAAATATATTTAAATTCATCCTCATCAAACTCCAAATACTATAACTATATAATATATATTATAACATGTCTTGAAGAATTTTTCAATATGGGATTCATGTATCATATAAAAACTTATTATTAGTTAAACACGTAAAATTCATACATTACAAAAGTTTACATTCCGCCAAATTTGATATGATAAAATTTTTATATGAGTTCAAGAAAACTAAAATGGTTAATTTGTATTTTAATTATCTGCGGCAACTTTCTGGGTATGTTAGATTCCAGCACTGTTAATCTTGCACTTTTTCCTATAGCAAAAGGATTAAATGTATCACTAACTGAAGTTCAATGGATAATTATTGCTTACATGCTAGTATTAACTATATTTTTACCATTTTTTGGAAAGTTAGGCGATATTTTTCCTAAAAATAAAATTTACAGTGCAGGATTCACTATATTTGCATTAGGTGCATTTTTGAACTTTACGGCAAACAATTTTTACCTTTTGGTTGCGTATAGGTGTTTAGAAGCCCTGGGCGCATCAATAATGATGGCAAATGGGATGGCTGTAATTGCAACATTATTTAAAGGATCAGATAGAGGAAAAGCATTGGGAATTAATGCTTGTCTCGTTGCAATTGGCGGAATGAGTGGACCTGCAGTAGGCGGATTCTTAATCAATTCTTTTGACTGGCATGCAATATTCTTACCATCCGTTCCAATAGCTGTAGTTGGTGCAATTCTTTCATATAAACTTATACCTTCATATCACAAGAAAAAAGCTTTCAAATTCGATTATAAAGGCTTTTTATATTTTACAGTAGGTTTACTTGCCTTGCTGCTCGCTATTTCTGAAGGACACACATGGGGTTGGAAATCAATTAAAATAATTACACTTGGTATAATCACTTTGGTTTTTGGAGGATTATTCTATTTTAGAGATAAAAAAATCAACTATCCATTAATAAATTTTAAAATGTTTAAAATAAAAACCTTTACATTTGGCAATATTGCAGTTATGACATCTTATATGTGCATGTTCACAAACGGCGTATTACTGCCGTTTTTTCTGCAAGAAATCGTAAAATACAATGCGCTTGTAACAGGTTTATTAATCTTACCATATTCAATTGCATCTTCTGCTGTTGCCCCATTTGCAGGAAGCTATGCAGGAAAATACGGAAGCAGATTATTAACAATAGTCGGTCCGTTAATATATATAATTGCACTGATTATATTTACAACATTTAACCCGTCAACTCCAATGTGGGAAATTGTTTTAGCATCAATCATTATGGGAATAGGAAACGGCTGTTTTCAATCACCTTCTAATAATGCCATTATAACTTGTGTTAACAAAGATGAACTTGGGATTGCAAGCGGGATTTTATCATTATCAAGAAACTTAGGTAATATTTTAGGCGTTGCAATAACAATTACATTATTTGACAGTTTTAAAACATCAATGCTTGAAGATGGAATTTTATACCAAAATGCGTTTTTAAAATCTTATCATTTAACAATGTGTTTTGGTATATTATTTGGTGTTATCTGTCTGCTATGTTCATTAATTGCATACGCTCCGCAAAAAGAAGAAATCTAGCAAAAAATATTTTTACACGATTTATATACGATAAAAAAGGAATTTTAAATGAAAATCGTACACAATCGTCAAAATGTAATAAAACATCCTAAACAAGCTCTCCTCAAACTTGAAGAAAAAGTAACACAAAGTTTGCTAAAGAAAGAAACTATAAATATAAAAGCTTTTTCCAGTGAATTACACGATATCGGAGATGCATTCGTAAACCGAAATGAAATTGAATGTTTAAATAAACACGGAAAAAGATTAGCAGAGACTCTGGTAAAACTTGGCGATAATAATCTTGCCGGAATTATTTACAGTCTTATGATTCGTCTAAATCCGAAACATACAACCGTAGTAGAACAAGTAGCTACAAATGCTCTTGCAATAGCTAAACGTCTTAATGACCCGGTTCACATAATGGCGCGTGCAAACGACTTAAAAGAAATCTACAGAATCAGCCAACCGGGAAGTGCAAAACACCTAAAAAGCCTGCAAACAGAGAAAAGAGCACTAAATGATATATGCAATAATTACCAGAATGTACAAAAAAGATATCGTACCTTAAGTCGTAAAATGCGTCCAGTGGAAGCTTATGAACTCAAACTTGCAGCAATAAGATATGAAATTGCAAAAATTTTAGCAAAAGAAAACAAAACAGCAGCTATAGAAGAGTTATTAGCAGCAAAAGAGATTCTAGAAAAATATGACAAAGGAAATGTTTATATAAAAATTAATAATCTGTTAGCAGAACTTAAGAAATAAACATATAGTATTGAAATAATAAAATTTCTGTTTTATGATATAAGTGTAAATTATACACTAAACAAAAATAATGATAGGCAGGATATGTATGACTTGTAATGATAATATTAGAAATATAGCAATTATAGCACACGTTGACCACGGTAAAACTACTTTGGTTGACTGTTTGTTAAAACAATCAGGCGCGTTTAGAGAAAATCAGCAGATTGAAGAACGTGTTTTAGATAGTAACGATTTGGAAAGAGAAAGAGGAATTACAATTCTTTCAAAAAATATTTCAATCGACTATAACGGAACAAAAATCAACGTTGTAGATACTCCCGGTCACGCAGATTTCGGCGGAGAAGTCGAACGTGTACTTGGCATGGTTGACGGAGCTTTACTTATTGTCGATGCAGCTGAAGGACCTATGCCTCAAACAAGATTTGTACTATCAAAAGCTCTGGAATTAGGGTTAAAAATTATTGTTGTAATTAACAAAATAGATAAACCTGCAGCTGAGCCTTTAACAGCATTAGATAAAGTATTTGACTTGTTTACAGAGTTAACAGACAGAGAAGATTTAATTGATTTTCCTTTTATTTTCACAAGCAGCTTGAACGGCTTTGCCATCAATGATTTAGAAGATGAAAGAAAAGATATGGTTCCTCTTTTAGAAAGTATTGTAAAAAATATCCAAGCACCTGTTGGTGATGAAAATGAACCGTTCCAATTCAGAGCTACAACCTTAGATTATAATGAATATGTCGGCAGAATCGTTGTTGGACGTATCGCTCACGGAAAAGTAAAATCTCAAGACCAAGTTTGCGTACTTCACACTGATGGTTCACAAGAACGCGGAAAAATAGTAAAACTTTTCGGATTTAAAGATTTAGGCAGAGTTGAAATTGAATCAGCATCAGCCGGTGATATTGTAGGTATTGCAGGTTTTGCAGACATTCAAATCGGTGAAACAATTTGTGATCCGGCTAATCCAAAAGCATTACCGCTAATTAAAGTTGATGAACCTACATTACAAATGAATTTTTCAGTAAACGACAGCCCATTTGCAGGAACTGAAGGTAAATTTGTAACATCAAGACAAATAAGAAAACGTCTTTATAACGAACTTGAAAAAAATGTAAGTTTACGTGTTGAAGATACTGATTCAACTGATTGCTTTAAGGTTTCAGGCAGAGGCGAATTGCATTTGAGTATTTTAATCGAAACAATGCGACGTGAAGGTTATGAATTTGCAGTATCAAAACCGGAAGTTATTTTTAAAAATATTAACGGAGAGCATTGCGAACCATACGAAAACCTAATAATCGATGTTCCGGAAGAATATGCAGGTTCTGCAATTGAAAGACTTTCAGGCAGAAAAGCAGAAATGAAAGATATGCAAACTTCAAAAGGCAGAACAAATTTAACATTCCACATTCCGGCACGCGGTTTAATAGGTTTTAGAAGTGAATTTATAAGAATGACCAGAGGTGAAGGTATTATGTACCATACATTCCTTCACTACAGACCATTTGCCGGTGATATTCCTCGCCAAAGAAGCGGCTCAATCATTGCTCACGAACAAGGCGAAGCAATTCCATATGCTTTAGCACAATATGAAGACCGTGGAGTATTCTTTATCACTCCTAAAACAAAAGTCTACAGAGGTATGATTATCGGTGAATGTAACAGACCGCAAGATATTGTAGTAAACATTTGTAAAACTAAAAAACTTACTAATATGAGAAGTTCAACAGCAGATGTAATGGTTACCTTACAAGCGCCAAAAACTCTTTCACTGGAAGAAGCATTAGAATACATCGGAGATGAAGAACTTGTAGAAATAACACCGGAAAATATCAGACTTAGAAAATCTGACTTAACTAAAAAAATATATAACTAAAGTAATAAACAAATAAAAAAAAGATGAGATTTAAATCTCATCTTTTTTTATAACTAATATCCAATATACTGTGGAAGATATGACCCATCATAGTTGTAGCCATAATCTATATGCTGACCTCCAATTGATTGTGGAGCATAAGAACCATTAGGAGTATAACCGTACTGAATCCTTTGTCCGCCAACTGATTGTGGAGCATATGATCCGTTAGGATTATATCCGTATTGAACCTTCTGTCCGCCAACTGATTGCGGGACATACGAACCGTCGGGATTGTATCCGTATTGAACCTTTTGTCCGCCAACTGATTGCGGAACATACGAACCGTCGGGATTATAACCATATTGAACCTTCTGCCCGCCAACTGATTGCGGAACATATGATCCGTCAGGATTGTATCCGTATTGAATATTGCCCGCAAAACACGGAACAACACTCAATACCAGAAACATATAAAATGCTATAATTCTTTTGATTAAATTCACTCTAATCTCTTTTCTTTAAAGTTGGGAACGCAATTACGTCTCTAATTGACGGAGAATTAGTTAAAAGCATAATCAATCTGTCAATACCTAAACCAAGTCCGCCCATCGGAGGTACACCGTGTTCTAAAGCGCAGATATAATCTTCATCAATCGGCATTGCTTCATCATCACCTGCGGCTTTTGCTTCCATTTGAGCTTCAAATCTTGCTCTCTGGTCTATCGGGTCTGTAAGTTCAGAAAATGCGTTAGAAATTTCCCATCCATTAACACGAGTTTCAAAACGTTCTGTAAGTCTAGGATTATCTCTATGCACTTTAGCAAGTGGAGAAATATCTCTCGGGTAATCATAAATATGAATAGGCTGAATCAAAGAACCTTCAATTTTTTCTTCAAACACTCTTTCTACAACCTGTCCCCAGTTATCGCAATCATCAGCATCAACTTTTACTGATTTTGCTTTTTCTTTTGCTTCTTCAACAGTTTCAATTTTGTTAAAATCAATACCTGTAGCTTCTTCAACAGCACCTAGCATAGTTTTTCTATCCCAAGGCGGAGTTAAATCAATTTCGTTTTCGCCGTATTGAATTTTTGTAGTACCAAGAACTTCTTGAGCTACAAAAGCTACAAGATTTTCAGTTAAGTCCATCATATCATTGTAATCAACATAAGCCTGATACAATTCCATCATTGTGAATTCCGGATTATGACGAGTATCAATACCTTCATTTCTGAAACTTCTATTAATTTCAAAGATTTTTTCGCTAACACCGCCAACCATTAAACGTTTCAAGTAAAGCTCAGGAGCAATTCTCAAAAACATATCCATATCTAAGGTGTTATGGTGAGTAATAAACGGTCTTGCATTAGCGCCGCCTGCCTGTGGATGAAGCATTGGAGTTTCAACTTCCATAAAGCCTTTATTAATTAAATATTCTCTAACTTTTTGAATAATTAAACTTCTTTGTTGGAAAGTCTTTTTAACGTCTTCATTTACAATCATATCTACATATCTTTGACGATATTTAGTTTCAACATCAGTCAAGCCGTGGAATTTTTCAGGGAGCGGAAGTAAAGATTTAGACAAAATCTGTAATGATTTAGCTTTAATAGTTAACTCTCCGCGCGGAGTTCTTCTAACTGAACCGTAAAAACCTACTACATCACCGATATCAATAGTTTTTAAAGTTTGTAAATCTTCTTCAGACAAGTTTTCCTTATGAGAGAAAATTTGAATTTTTCCTGAAGCATCTACAAGGTCAATAAACATACCGGAATTACGGTTTGCCATAACTCTTCCGGCTACATGATATGAATCTTCAACTTCTTCTCCTACAGCCAGGTCTTTATACTTATCTTGCAAGTCCTGCGCCATAATATCTTTGTCATAACCATACGGATACGGATTTAATCCGCGTTCTCTCAAATTATTCATCTTTTGGATTCTAACCTGACGAATTTGGTTTTGAGAAGATGTTGATTCTTGATTTTTTTCTACTTGTTGAGTCATCTTTTTTCAATCCTTCTTTTTATAATACTGAATTTATAATAAAATTTTACCATAAAAAAGAAGAAAAAAGGGCGGAGCTATCAGCTCCGCCCTTAATAAAAGTTATAACTGCTTAAAATCACCTGCATAAACTGTTCTTGTAGAACTTTGAGAATGTTTAGTAATGGCTATTTTTTGAGCATTAGTCATTTGTTTTATTATTTTTTTCTCAGGGGTTGCACTAGTAAGCTTATCAGTTGAAGGTGCTTCAACTTTTTCTTGCTTCTTAATAGGGCTGCCCTCATGGCCTAGTGCCCAACGGAAAC
>Ga0073906_1000784_pt1 | contig 55329 bp, 45 predicted proteins | sample Inofromicrocosms_FD_65485 | JGI IMG/M metagenome (GOLD analysis project Ga0073906, IMG submission 65485) | Mouse cecum microbial communities from Vienna, Austria - Inoculum for glucosamine and mucus D2O microcosms | ecosystem: Host-associated > Mammals > Digestive system > Large intestine >...
TAGCAAATGCGGTTGTCGATGTCGTGTTGGGTGTGATAATATTTATGTATCCGGGAGCTGTGGCAAGCGTGATAATATTCCTTCTCGGAGTCGTGCTGCTTGTACTCGGTGTATTTCAGATAGTGGTGCTCGCGAGCACTACGAGTGTGATAGGTTTCGGATTTATGTTCTTTATCTTTCCGGTGCTGTGCGCCATCGGCGGCTCTCTTCTGCTTTTCAACCCTTTCGGTTCAGCCTCCGCGCTTACTCTTGTAGCAGGTATAGCTACTCTTGTGTACGGAATCTCTGAATTCCTTGCTACCTGCAGGATGAACAAGGCTATGAAGGCCTATGATGTCAAATTTTCCGGACCTGAGACCAATAATACGGGCAAGGTCGGCAATCTGTCTGATGTCAAGGACGTGGAATACGAAAAAGTAGAGGATTGATGCCGGAATGATACCAAAGCAGACCGTTGATCAGATACTGGATTCAGCGCAGATCGTTGATGTGGTCGGGGATTTCGTCACTTTGAAGCGGCGTGGGGCCAATTATATGGCCTGCTGTCCGTTCCATAATGAGAAGACCCCGTCTTTCTACGTGTCTCCTGCCAAAGGTATATACAAATGTTTCGGATGCGGCAAGTCCGGTACGGCCGTTGGGTTCGTGATGGAGCATGAGACGCTGTCTTATGTCGATGCTCTGAAGTACCTTGCGAGAAAATACAATATAGAGGTGGTGGAAAAGGAGGAGACGGCCGAGGAAATTGCCGGAAGGCAGAGGAATGAAAGCCTGCTTCTTGTCTCGGAGTATGCCTCCAGATTTTTCCGTGATTCGCTCAGGACCCAGGAGGGCCGGTCGGTCGGTTATGCCTATTTCCAGTCAAGAGGTCTGGAGGATGCGACGATTGAGAAATTCGGTCTCGGATGGGCTCCTTCTGACAGGAAGTCTTTGTCCCGTACAGCCCGTGAGGCGGGATACAAGGAAGAGTTCCTTGTTGATACCGGACTGTGCGTAAGGAGGGATGACGGCAGTCTTACGGACAGGTTCTATGAAAGGGTGGTCTTTCCAATCCATTCTGTAAGCGGAAGGGTCATAGCTTTCGGATGCCGTACCCTGAGGTCTGACAAGACCGTGGCAAAATATGTCAATTCTCCCGAGACTGAGATATATGTCAAGAGCAAGTCCCTGTACGGAATCTATTTTGCCAAGAATGAGATTTCGCGTCAGGACAATTGTCTTCTTGTGGAAGGCTATCTTGATGTCATCTCGATGCACCAGCTCGGAATCACCAATGTCGTCGCTTCAAGCGGTACATCCCTGACCGTGGAGCAGATAAGGCTGATAAGGAAGTTCACGGAAAATGTAACTATCATATATGACGGGGATTCCGCCGGGATACACGCCGCATTGAGGGGTATCGGTCTTGTGCTGAAGGAGGGTATGAATGTAAAGGTGGTGCTTCTCCCTGACGGTGATGATCCGGATTCGTTCTCACGCAAGCATACTCAGGAGGAAGTCCGTGGCTTTATAAGTGAGCACGAACAGGATTTCATCAGTTTCAAATCTGATCTGCTCCTCAATGAGGCCGGAGGTGACCCGCTGAAGAAAGCCAATCTGATAAACGATATAGCCGATACGATAGCGTTGATTCCTGATGCGGTCAAAAGGTCTGTCTATGTGGAGAGCTGCAGCATCAAGTTCAATATAGAGGCGCAGATACTGTTTGACAGGATAAGGACGACAAGAGGAGAACTGCTGGCGGAAGAGAAGAAGCATAATGACAGACAGGCAAGGAAGCCTGTCTACGTTGATGGTCCGGACAACGGGAGTGTGCCGGTCCGTGAGGATGTGAGGATTGAACCTGCCGCAAAGCCGGGGATTACCGATCCGATGCTTGCGCCTTGCGAACGTGAGCTGCTTGATTTTGTCCTGAACAAGGGACAGGAGGTGCTGCAGTTTGACCGTGATTCGGACTTTTTTTCGGAGGAACCGCTGACAGTGGCTGATTTTATTGACGTTTCGCTTGCCGCTGACGGTGATGAGTTCTGCAATGAACTCTATCACAATGCATACGAACGTTATTTTGAATTATATGAGGAGGGGCTGTCTCAGGACCAGATTGCCCAGAGGATTATGAACAGCAGTGACCGTTATGTGGCAGAGGTCGCTTTGGACCTTGTGGTTCCGAAATACGACCTAACAGTCAAGAACTATCTTGACTCTATGACGGCAGAGGCGACACAGCTTGTGATGTATGTGCCCCGTTCTATTATCATATATAAAGTAAAACGCATAGAAAAGAGGATAAAGGATATTTCCGAAAAGCTTCTTGCGCTTGATCCAGGGGATATTGAGGGACAGAAGGATATTCTTGAAGAGCTTCAGGATCTCAACCGCAAGAAAATGATTATGAATGAAAAGCTTGGAAGGGGATTCAACAGAAAATAAACAGAAAAGTATATGGACAGCAATTACAAACGTACTTTGGTGACCTGCGCGTTGCCATACGCCAACGGACCGGTGCATATCGGTCATCTTGCCGGAGTGTATGTGCCGGCGGACATTTATGTGAGGTATCTGAGGATGAAGGGGGAGGACGTGCTTTATGTCTGCGGTTCCGACGAGCACGGTGTGCCTATCACCATCAAGGCCCAGAAGCAGGGATGTACTCCACAGGATATTGTGGACACATATAACAAGATTATCAGGGATTCGTTTTCCGGGCTGGGAATCAACTTTGACATATATTCCCGGACATCATCCGAGACCCATTCCGTGACGGCTTCGGAATTTTTCCGCAAGCTGTATGACGAGGGCAAATTCATAGAGAAGGAGAGCGAGCAGTATTATGATGAGGCTGCGGGAACCTTTCTTGCAGACCGCTATATTACCGGTACCTGTCCAAAATGCGGCTCTGAGGGAGCATACGGTGACCAGTGCGAGAAATGCGGAAGCACCCTTTCTCCGGATGAGCTGATCAATCCGAAATCAGCTTTGAGCGGAAGCGCGCTTGTCAAGAAGAGCACAAAACACTGGTATCTTCCTCTTGACCGGTATGAGTCCTGGTTGAAGGAATGGATTCTTGACGGGCACAAGGAGTGGAGGACAAATGTGTACGGACAGTGCAAATCCTGGATTGACGGAGGGCTTCAGCCGCGTGCGGTGAGCCGTGACCTTGACTGGGGAGTGCCGGTTCCTTTTGAGGGGGCCGAGGGAAAGGTGCTTTATGTGTGGTTCGATGCTCCTATCGGATATATATCAAATACTAAAGAGCTGCTTCCGCAGTCCTGGGAGACCTGGTGGAAATCCCGTGACACCAAGCTTGTGCACTTTATCGGCAAGGACAATATCGTGTTCCATTGCATTGTATTCCCGTCTATGCTCAAGGCATACGGTGATTATATACTTCCTGAGAATGTTCCTGCAAACGAGTTTCTTAACCTTGAAGGGGACAAGATCTCAACTTCACGCAACTGGGCCGTGTGGGCTCACGAATATCTCGAGCAGTTCCCGGGCAAGGAGGATGTGCTGCGCTATGTCCTGACGGCCAATGCTCCTGAGACTAAAGACAATGATTTTTCATGGAAAGACTTCCAGGCACGCAACAACAGTGAGCTTGTCGCCATCTTCGGTAATTTCGTCAACCGTGCCGTAGTGCTTACGCATAAATATTTTGAAGGTAAGGTACCTGCAGCGGGAGAACTTCTTGACATTGACAGGGAGGCTCTGGCTGAAATCCCTGTGCTCAGGGCAAGTATGGAGAAGAACCTTGATAGCTACCATTTCCGTGAGGCACTGAAGGATGCTATGGGAATCGCACGCGTGGGAAACAAGTATATCTCAGATACTGAACCGTGGAAAGTGGCCAAGTCTGATATGGCGCGTTGTGCCACCATATTGAATGTCAGCCTTCAGATATGTGCGTCTCTGGCGATTGCATTCGAGCCGTTCCTGCCGTTCTCTTCCGAGAAGCTGCGCAAAATGCTGGATGTATGTCTTTGTGCCGGAACGGATCACCGTAAGGGAGAGCAGGAGACCGTCAATACATACAGAGACGGTGAAGGTGCGGCGTTGCATACCGTGCCGGCAGTCTGTGCGTCTTCAGTCTGCCCGGGTGAGGGTAAATGCGTATGCCTGAAATGGGATATGCTCGGGAATGGAGACCTGCTTCCTGAGGGCCACCAGATAGGTGCGGCGGAGCTGCTTTTTGCCAAGATAGAGGATGATGCCATACAGGCGCAGCTTGACCGTCTTGATGCGATAAGGGCGGAAAAGGCGGCTGAAGCTGCAGCGGAGGCTGCAAAAGTGGTCGCTCCTCAGAAAGAGGAATGTACATTTGATGATTTTGGGAAAATGGATATACGCACGGCTACGGTCATTGAGGCTGAGCGGGTGCCCAAGACAGACAAACTTCTCAAGCTTACTATAGATACGGGTATCGATACACGTACTATAGTGTCCGGTATCGCTGAGTATTATTCTCCTGAAGATATGGTCGGAAAGCAGATTTGTATCCTTGCCAACCTGGCTCCTCGCAAAATACGCGGGATAGAATCAAAGGGTATGATTCTGATGGCCCGTCAGGGAGACGGCAAAATGCGTTTTGTCACTCCTCAGGAGACTCTTTCCAACGGAGCCGAGATAGGATAGGAACATTAACATAAAAAATCATATTATGAAAAAACGGTTTTATGCTCTTTGTACGGTATGTCTGGTGATATGCGGTATATTGTCCTCCTGCAATGAAGGACCCTACAGAATCCAGGACGGTGTGATAGTGTTCCCGGAGCCTTCGCGTGCTCCGGGTCAGACCGATATGCTGTCCTTTGCCGCTTCTCCGCTTGACACGGTGCGTGTCGGCTTCATCGGGCTCGGTATGCGCGGTCCTTCCGCGGTCTACCGTTTTTCATATATAGACGGTGTTCGCGTGGTTGCCCTGTGCGACCTTGAGGAGTCCCGCGTCGACTCTTGCCAGGAGCTTCTTCTCGGCCGCGGTCTCCCTTCCGCCTCCGGTTACAGCGGCCCTGACGGCTGGATGCGTCTGTGCGAACGCGATGACATCGACCTTGTTTACATCTGCACAGACTGGCTCAGCCACACCGACATGGCTGTCTACGCGATGGAGCACGGCAAGCACGTTGCCGTTGAGGTCCCGGCCGCGACGTCAGTGGCTGATTGCTGGCGTCTGGTTGACACCTCTGAGCGCACGCGCCGTCACTGTATGATGCTTGAGAACTGCGTCTACGACTTCTTTGAGCTGACGACGCTTAATATGGCGCAGCAGGGCCTTTTCGGTGAGATACTGCATGCTGAAGGCTCTTATATCCATAATCTTTCCGAGTACTGGGATGATTACTACGGCAACTGGCGCCTTGATTTCAACCGCTCTCATCGCGGCGATGTGTATGCGACGCACGGTCTCGGCCCTGACTGCCAGGTGCTTGGCATCCACCGCGGTGACCGTATGGACTATCTTGTATCGATGGACACGAAATCGGTGATAGGCCGCAGTCTTGCCGAGGATCGTATGGGCAAGGATTCTTTTGCCAACGGTGACCAGACGACTACCGTAATCCGTACCGTGAACGAAAAGACCATCCTCCTCCAGCACAACGTTTATACTCCGCGTCCATACGACCGTATGTACCAGGTTGTCGGGACGAAAGGCTATGCAGAGAAGTACCCTTATCCTGGCTACTCTTTTGAGCCGGACCAGATAGAAGACTCCATCAGGTCTTATGATGACATTTCTTCCCATAGCTTTGTTCCTGATGACGTCCGTGATGCGTTGATGGAGAAGTACCGTCATCCTATCGTCAAGGAAATAGAGGAAAAGGCAAAGAAAGTTGGCGGTCATGGCGGAATGGACTTCATAATGGACTACCGTCTTGTCTATTGTCTGCGCAACGGTCTTCCTTTGGACCAGGACGTCTATGACGCAGCCGAGTGGTCCTGCATCGGTGAACTGACATCAGCTTCCATAGAGAACGGAAGCAAGCCGGTCAGGGTCCCTGACTTCACCCGTGGTGCCTGGGACAAGCTCGACGGGTTGCATTTTGCCCTGGTGGAATAGCGTTTTATGAATTGACAGGATATTGCGATGGAAATCATCCGGGACTATGATCTTACAGCACGCAACACTTTCGGAATGAAGGTGCATTGTGCCTGCCTTGTGGAATATGACAGTGTCGGGGAGCTGGAGAAGCTGTATGCCGGGCATCTGTATGACCTTCCTAAGCCTGTACTCCATATAGGAGGAGGCAGCAATCTGCTTTTTACTAAGGATTTTCCTGGTACTGTATTTCATTCAAGGATCAGGTTTATCGATCCTGACTTCCAGTCCACGGACTGCTGTGTTGAAGTCGGTGCAGGTGTCGTGTTCGATGATTTTTGCGGCTGGGCGGCGGAGAATAATCTTTGGGGTGCGGAGAACCTGTCTTATATTCCAGGTGAAACAGGCGCGGCTGCAGTGCAGAATATCGGCGCGTACGGAGTTGAAGTCAAGGATATTATATACAAAGTCAAGTGTTTTGATGCCGTAACGGGACGTATAGTTGAATTTTCTCGGGATGAGTGCGGATATGGCTATCGGGAATCGCTTTTCAAGACAGACCGGAAAGGCAGATATGTAGTTACCTCTGTCGTTTTCCGTCTGCATAGGACTCCTGCTCCTGTCCTTGACTACGGGCATATCAGGTCTGCTGTGGAAGAAGAGGCCGGGGTATCCGGAGATGAGCTTCTGAAGGTACTGACGCCTGGACTTGTAAGGAAAGTCATTACCGATGTCCGGAAGACCAAGCTTCCTGAGCCTTCAGAGACAGGCAGTGCGGGAAGTTTTTTCAAAAATCCTGTAGTGCCCAAATCAGCATACGACAAAGTCGTGTCTGTGGCCAGACTTTCACTCGGGGACAACTGTACTGTGCCTGGATATGATGCAGGTTCCGGTTTTGTAAAGATTCCTGCAGCCTGGCTGATTGAGCAGTGCGGCTGGAAAGGTTATATTGAAGGCAATGTCGGAGTCTACGGGAAACAGCCTCTTGTGCTTGTCAATGTGACCGGCAATGCCTCTCCGGACGAAGTTGTCGCATTGGAGCGGAAAATAATCAGGTCCGTTATGGAAAAATTTGATATACAGCTCCATCCTGAAGTGGAGCACGTCTGAATAAAATGATATTGATATGAGTTCATTTGTTATTGAAGGAGGTTATAAGCTGAGCGGTATGATACGTCCGCAGGGGGCAAAGAACGAGGCTCTCCAGATTATCAGTGCGGTACTGCTGACGTCAGAGGAGGTTACGGTTTCCAATATACCGGAAATTCTCGATGTGCGTAATCTTATACTTCTTCTTGAAGGTATGGGAGTGAAAGTGACACGTCACGACAAAGGCCGTTATACATTCAAGGCGGATGAAATAGATACGGAATATGCTGCAAGCGATGACTTTGTACGCAAATGTGCTGCTTTGCGCGGGTCTGTGATGGTTGTGGGGCCGCTTCTGGCGCGTTTCGGCAGAGCATACTTCCCGAAGCCGGGTGGAGACAAGATCGGCCGGCGCAGGGTGGATACCCATATATCCGGAATGATGAACCTTGGGGCGGAGGCTGAATATGATGAAAAGAAAAAGGCGTTCTACCTGCATAGCGGCACACGTCTCAAAGGGGCTTCCATGCTTCTTGACGAGGCGTCTGTCACAGGTACCGCAAATATTCTGATGGCGGCTGTGCTTGCCGAAGGTACTACCGTAATCTATAATGCTGCCTGTGAACCTTATATACAGCAGCTTAGCCGGCTTCTGGTGAATATGGGGGCCAGGATCGAAGGTATAGGTTCCAATCTTCTGACTGTCAAGGGTGTCAAGACCCTTCACAAGGCAACGCATACCATATTGCCAGATATGATTGAAATAGGCAGTTTTATCGGTATGGCCGCTCTCAACCGCAGTTCCATCACCATAAAGGATGTGTCCTATGAAAATCTCGGCATTATGCCGGAATATTTCCGCCGTCTCGGAGTCCATCTGGAGCAGAGAGGTGACGACATCTTTGTCCCGGAGCAGGAAAGCTATGTCATAGAGTCTTTTCTTGACGGGTCCATTATGACTTTCGCTGATGCTCCGTGGCCAGGACTCAGCCCGGACCTGCTGAGTGTCATGCTTGTTGTCGCTACACAATGCAAAGGCAGCGTGCTTATACATCAGAAGATGTTTGAAAGCCGCCTGTTCTTTGTCGACAAGCTGATTGATATGGGAGCCCAGATCATTCTTTGTGACCCTCACAGGGCTGTGGTCATAGGTCACGACCATAATTTCTGCCTTAAGGCAGGCAATATGCTGTCTCCTGACATACGTGCCGGCATTGCTCTGCTTATAGCGGCAATGTCAGCAAAAGGTACCAGCATAATCAGCAATATAGAGCAGATAGACCGCGGATATGAAGATATTGATCTGCGTCTGAATTCACTCGGAGCACACATCACAAGGCAGTGACGCCTTGTGATGCTCCGTTTATCTGATCAGTCCTCTCATACGGAACCAGGCTATGGAATCGTCCATTGCCTGTGAGACTGGACGGTAGGTCATGCCCAGCTCTCTGACTGATTTTGCGTTGGAGTAATAGTTGTGTACGCACAGGATTTCCATATTGTTCCTGGTGGCCTCGGTCTTCAGGCCAAGGTGTCCTGCAATATCCCCCAGAGTCCCTGCTGCAAGAAGGATCCATTTGGGAACAGGTATGAGAACGGTGTTTTTGCCGCTTTTCTCAGCGAGGCTCCTGAAGAAGTCCTTGTATGAAATGTTCTCGTTGGAGAGCAGATAGCATTCTCCGTTGTGCCCTTTGTCCATTGCTGCGACGATGCCTTCTGCCACGTCCTGCACGTGCACGAAATTTTTTCCTCCGGGAGGATAGAAACGGATCCTTCTGCCGTACCCCATAAGCACAATCCTTCCTGAACTCGGTCTTGAGTCGTATGCGCCGAGCATAAATGTCGGGCATACTGTAACTATTTCAATCTGTGATGTATAGGCGCAAAGACACTGGCGAGCCTTGAATTTGCTTATTGCGTATGCCGAGCCGGAAAACGGATGGCATATAGGACGCTCCTCGTTGCCGGGAGTGTTTCCGTCACCGAAAGCGAAGATGTTTGCGCTTCCGACATATACTATCCTTTTTACGCCATTGGCTATTGCCGCCTTTATCAGCTGCTCAGTCGCGCTTACGTTTACTTTGTGAAATGAGTCATAAGGACCGCACTGGCCTGTCTTCGCGGCACAGTGCACGACATAGCTGCAGTCTTTTATGGCTTTCTCCGTAAATTCGGGATCAGTGAAATTACCTTCATACAGTTCAAGGTCGGGATGCGCATCCCCTGTGTATGACGCCTTGTTGCGCAGAAGTCCCCTTACTGCATATCCTGCCGCAAGAAAAGCATTTACCGTATTGACTCCGAGCAGACTGTTTGCCCCTGTGATCAGAACCCTTTTTTTCATATTTATTCTGTCTTAAGTTCACGTGCAACAAAATGTGACATCAGAGGCAGACGTATATCAGTCGGTACGAGCCTCATCAGAACCCTGTTCAATTTGTTGGACCATCCGGGCAAAATTACGGTTTTTTTCTTGAAAAGTCCGTTTATGCTTTTGCGTGCCACCTCTTCAGGTGAGAGCAGTCCGAGCTTTCCGCATATTCCCTGTCTTTCTATACGCATCGTCACATCCGGATTCGTTTTCATCGGTCCGGGATGGACTACGCTTACTGACACTCCGGTATGGCGCAACTCTTCATTCAGGCTTCTTGTGAAATTATGTATGTAGGATTTTGAGGCCGGATAGACAGTCTTGTAGCCGATAGGCGAGAATGCGGCCATACTTGAGACATTCAGTATATATGCCTTCGGGGCTTTCATAAGATTGGGGAGCAGCTGCTTTGTGAGCATTGTGGTCGCACGGACATTGAGCAGTATGATCCTGTCTATATAGTCAGGTCCGCAGGTGGTGAAACGCTGAGTGCCTCCTACGCCGGCATTGTTTATCAGTATGTATATCGGATAATTCCTGTTTACGGTCTCGCAAAGTCCGGACAGCTGGGCGTCATCAGTCAAATCCGCATAAAATCCTGTACATTCTGTTCCAGCCAGCCTTGCCTGCTGTATTGTCCGGTCAAGTTCACTTCCCGGAAGGTCTACAAGAACGGTGTCTATGCCGAGTTCAGCAAGGTACAGGGCATAGCATCGTCCGAGTCCGGAACCGGCTCCGGTGACCAGTGCATATCTGTTGTCGTGTCTGTCAGTCATAAAATCAGTATAGTATAATATATGTGCCGAAACCTCGGCTGCGGCAAAATTCATGTATATTTGCAGGTGCAAAAAAACTAAAAACGGCTTTATCCGTCAATACTGAAAAATCATACATCTGATATGGATTTCAATGCTGAATATATGAGACTTCTTGACTTGCAGAAGTTTGATCCGGACGAACTTGACTATTCAATCCTTGAAAGGCACGTGGATATTCTTTCTGCGATGGCTGAAATGTCAAACAGCGGGATATCCGTATTTGACATGTACAGGCGGAACCATCCGTTTGTGTCAAGGAACTTCGGCCGTCTGTTCAAATATGACCTCAGCCGTATAAAGGATGAAGATGTGGATTATTTTGACTTGCAGATTCATCCTGATGACTTTCCTTATGTGATGCGCAACGGTGTGACAGGTCTGCGCTGCTGTATGGAAAACAAGGATATACTTTCCAACGGAAAACTTCTGACGGAATACCGTATCAATCTTTCCGGACAGTGGGTAAGGGTTGTCGAACAGATGCAGCCGCTGGAGCTGGACAGCCGTGGAAATATATGGCTGGCTCTTTCGGTATTGAACATCTCACCCAACCAGGCCAAGTTTGACCACGTCGACTCAAGGATATGGAACCTCCGGACAGGAGAGATTCTTCCTCTTCCCGTATATCCTGAATATGAGGAACCGGCAGTGAACCTTACTCCGAGGGAAATGGAAGTGCTCCGGCTTGTAAGAGACGGATATCTCAGCAAGGAAATATCTGACAATATGAAAATAAGCGTCCATACTGTCAATACCTACCGTCAGAGAATCCTTGAAAAGCTGGGTGTCAGCAATTCTATGGAGGCTGTCCGGGTGGCGGCCCGTATGGGGGGGGATTCTTAAATGACGGGGTTCTGGAATCCCTGAAGTTTCCTGATCAGGTTGATACCGTCCCTTATCGGGAGGATGACTGATTCCACACGAGTGTCAGAGGCTACCATATCATTGAACCTTGAGATTCCAAGTGTCTGTTTGTCCTGGGGCAGTATGTCCTGGCACACTTTCCCGTCCCAAAGCACGTTGTCGGCAATGATATATCCTCCTGGACGGACCATATCGAACACAAGATCATAATATTCGCAATACTCGCGTTTGTTGGCGTCGATATATACAAGGTCATAAAGCATTTGCGGACCTGCTTCTGAAAGCTGTGCCCCGAGTCTTGCCAAAGTCTCTTTGCAGTCTCCTATATGCAAAGTTATCCTGTCGCTGAATCCGGCCTTTTCAAATCCTTCCGTGATCAGGTCTTCAAGTTCATCGTTCAGCTCCAATGTGTCAAGATGCCCTCCTTTCTGCAAGCCTGCAGCCAGACATACGGCCGAATATCCTGTAAATGTGCCAAGCTCAAGAATCCTTGCGGGATTTATCATTCCTGCGAGCATAGTAAGAAACCGTCCCTGAACTGCTCCTGAGAGCATCCTTGCGTGGTTTGTCCTGATGTTGGTCTGCCTTTCAATCCAGTCAAGAGCTTCGGTCTGAGGGGTTGAATGGTCTTTTATGTATTTGTACAAGTCCATAGTCCTATATGAAGATCAGCCTTGATGTTCTGTCCCTGTCGAATATTTCGCAGGCAAGCCTGCGGAGTTCCTCTGCTGTCACCGCCTCTATCTTGTTCCTGATTTCACTGTCGGATGTCACTGTATTGTAGGCAAGCAGTGATTTCCCCATTGAAAGACATTGGCTCTCACCGTTGTCTGAACTGATGGCAAGCTGTCCGAGAAACTGTTTTTTTGCTGCGTCGAGTCTTTTCTCTGACATCGGCTCAGCCTGGAATTTTTTCAGCTCCCTGTCTATCGAGGCGATACATTTTTCAATGTTGTCTTTGTCGCAGCCAAGGCATATCGCTACTATTCCGGTGTCGGAGTATTGGGTGTATGAGCATTCCACCCCGTAGACCCATCCGTTCTTTTCCCTGAGAATGGCGTTGAATACCGAGTTTGATGCCGGACCTCCCAAAATGTTGCACAGCAAGGCGGTAGCTATCCTTTCCCTTTCCTGGTAAAGCGACGGTGCAGTGTTTCCTATAACGCAGTTTACCTGATGGTTCTTCTTGTTGACGGTCTTGTCGAATATGTTCCTGCCTGTATGGTGTACCGCATTGTTTTCCGGGCCGTGTACTGTTGTCTCGCTGTTTCCGAGAAATGTATCGGCCAGCCTGTTTATGGCTTTTTCAAGTTTTGTCTCTTCTATGTCGGCGACTACTGTGAATGCCATATTTGAAGGGATGAATTTTTCCTTTACAAATCTGAGGAGTTCATCCCTGGTGATTTTCCTTACGGAAGCTGCCGTGCCGAGAATGGGCTTTGACAACGGGTGCCCCTCGAACAGCATTTCTTCAAACCTGTCATAGATCTCTTCTGATGGCAGATCTTTGTATGAGTTGATTTCATCTATTACGACACCACGTTCCGTCTCGATTTCATTTTCCGGAAATGTCGGGCTGGTCACAAGTTCGAACAGAAGCTTGGCTGCTTTCGGAAGATCTTCTTTGAGCACAGTCGCGTGCAGGACTATTTCCTCTTTTGTCGTATAGGCATTCAGTTCTCCTCCGAGCCTGTCAAGATAGCTGTTGATTACGGTCGCGCTTTTATGCTCCGTACCTTTGAAAATAGTATGTTCGGTAAAATGGGCTATTCCGCTGTGGAATCCTTCTTCATCCCTTGTGCCGCATCTGATGCTCAGCGCACAATAACCCACGGCATTCCCACTGCGTCTGACTGCATATTGCAGTCCACAGCCTGTTGTCCCTTTGATCATGATTATTTCCCCGCGATACGTATGATGTCCTCAGGAAGGAATCCTGAGCCTGCGTTTCTGCTGATTTTGTGTTTCCTGAAATAATATAGCTTGTGCGTGCGTGCGTCGATAAGCATTTTGTAGCAATAGGAGCCGTTCTGGGCATCGTATGGAGCTACGGTGTAGCTGACGAGCGTGTTGGCTGCTCCGGCTTCCATCATTTCGTCGGCTTCCTCCTCACAGACTACCTTGAAGTTTTCATTGTTTATTGATTCTATGAATGATTCGCTGACCTGTTCTGCAAGGTCGTCCTCGGAGATTATTATGCTCATCCCGTCTGCGCCGGCTATGTTGATGCAGTATTGTCCAAGGCTGCTGTATCCTTTTATGTCTTTTTCCATAGATGCAAGGACGTGGCTCTGGATAATGTCTATTATGGCCGGAAGGAATATGAGCTCCCTTCCGGAAGGATAGTCAGCGGAACGCAGCGGAATCGTAACTACTTCAAGCATCTTGTCAAGATTCTTGTCCGAGCCTTTTCCTCCTTTGACCAATGACAGCATTTCGATGCCGGGTTCTATTTCTTTCCTGAACTGTCCGAGCACAGTCAGCAGGAAATAATAGTCTTCGCTGCCTTTGAGCCGGTCGAACTCGTCGAGAGTACAGAACTCGTAAGGTGATATTGTCCAGTGGTTTTTGATGCCGGCTTTGAGTTCCCCGTCAAGGAACGCGTTTCCGGAAAGCACTATTTTGGTGATTTTCTCAGGAAAATCCTCCAGTTTCATCTTTTTTGTCGTTATCTGTGCCTGAGCTGACATCGCTACAGGAATGACGGCAGCGACAAGCATAAATAAAAGTCTTTTCATTTTCTCCGTATCTTCAAATTTCCGCGCAAAGTTACAAAGATTATGCTGAAATTTCTTAATTTTGTCAGTTATGACACAATATATAGTATCAGCGAGGAAATACAGGCCGGATACATTCGAGACTCTGGTCGGACAGGACAACATAGCCCAGACGCTTAAGAATTCCATAGTCAGAGGCCAGCTGGCCCACGCCTATCTGTTTTGCGGACCGAGAGGAGTCGGCAAGACAAGCACGGCAAGAATTTTTGCCAAGACTATAAACTGTTCCAATCCCACATCTGAGATGGAACCTTGCGGGCAGTGTGAATCATGTCTGTCTTTTGCCGAAGGACGTTCATATTGCATTCACGAACTTGATGCCGCTTCCAACAATGGTGTAGATGACATCAAGGCTCTTATGGACCAGGTAAGGATACCTCCTCAGGTCGGAAAATACAGCGTGTACATCATCGATGAGGTGCACATGCTTTCGCAGTCCGCATTCAATGCTTTCCTTAAGACATTGGAGGAGCCTCCTGCGCACGCGATATTCATTCTTGCCACGACGGAGAAGCATAAGATACTTCCTACCATCCTGTCAAGATGCCAGACATACGATTTCAACCGTATCACGGTGGACAATATCGTGCGCAATCTCCGCGGAATAGCAGGGAAGGAGGGCATAAATATAGATGATGAGTCTCTGCACGTGATTGCGACCAAGGCGGACGGGGCGATGCGTGACGCGCTTACGATATTTGACCAGACTGTGGCTTTCTGCGGAACTGACGTCAGATATCATGACGTGCTCAAGAACCTGAATGTCCTTGATTATGAATATTCTTTCTCGCTGGTGGATGCGTTTCTTGGCGGAGACTATTCTTCAGCCTTTCTGAAGTTTGACGAGATTCTGACCAAAGGGTTCAATGCCCTGCATTTCATCTCTGCATTGAGTTCGCATTTCAGGGATCTTATAGTCAGCAAAAGTGCCGGACTTGATGCTCTGCTGGAGCTGCCGGACTCTTTGAAGAAAAGATACAGGGAACAGGCGGACAGATGTCCGTTGAAATTCCTCTATGACGCATTGGCCGTCACGACCGCCTGCGAGACGGGATACAGGGCGAGTGTCAATCCGCGTCTTCATATAGAATTCGCGCTTATGAGGCTCAGTATGCTTCTTGCGGCTCCGGCACCTCAGCCGGCTCAGGTTTCCCAGCCTGCCGCCGTGCCTGCGGAACGTGCGGATGTGCCTCAGCCTGATGCTGTGCAGCGTCCGGAAGCAGCTGCTGTATCGGTATCGGAGCCGGCCCATACTGTTTCAGACGCACCCGCTTTGCAGGGAAACGCCGTCGCTTCACCCGATCCGGAACGCGAAGAACAGCCTAAGGTGCGCCGTACAAGGGCTTCCAAAGCCGGTGCGCCTGCCTTGTCAATAAAATCTTTGACCGAGGAGCAGAAGATAGTCGCCGAGACTCCGGTGACGATAAATGCCTCCGTGGAACTTTCCGAGCCTGAGATCAGGCAGAAATGGCAGGAACTTGCGGCTTTGTATGCGAGCAAGCCGAGGCTTGCCAACACCATCGGTTCCGCAGGACTTGAGGTCCAGGATGACAATGGGGTGAAAGTGGTCGTCTTCAGTGTCTTCAATACGGCACAGAAGGATTGGATAGAAGAAAAATGTCTTCACGAGCTTGAAGGAAATTTCCAGAAGCTGACATCGTCTCATATAAAGCTTATGGTTTCTGTAGCTCCGGAGGAAGATAAGGCTCCCGTGGCGTATATGCCGAGTGAAAAGGCGAGGGATCTGATGGAGAAGAATGAAGAGGTCAAGAACCTCGTCACGGATCTGGGGCTTGATGTAAAATAGTCGTTCCGGGATGGAATAAACAAGCCGGGAGCGGATGAAAAATTTGACTGTGCCTGATTTTATGGGCAGTAAACGATAAATACAGGGGTTATGAAACTACGTTGTGAAAATCTTGTCAAGAAATATGGACCGAGAACGGTCGTAAAAGGAGTCTCTATGGAAGTGGAGCAGGGGGAAATTGTCGGATTTCTCGGTCCGAACGGTGCCGGAAAGACTACAAGCTTCTATATGATCACAGGTCTGATTGTTCCGAATGCAGGCAAGATTTTTCTTGATGATGAGGATATTACATCTCTTCCGATGTATAAAAGGGCCCAGAAGGGAGTCGGTTATCTTGCGCAGGAAGCCTCTGTTTTCAGAAGGCTTTCAGTGGAAGACAATATAATGTCGGTTATGGAGATGTCGGACTACACCAAGGCAGAACGCAAGGAGCGTCTGGAATCCCTGATTGATGAGTTCAATCTCCATAAGGTACGCAAAAGCCTTGGAATCCAGCTTTCCGGAGGAGAACGCCGCCGGTGCGAGATTGCCCGTGCCCTTGCCATTGACCCTAAGTTCATTCTTCTTGATGAGCCTTTCGCCGGTGTCGATCCTATTGCAGTGGAGGATATCCAGTATATCATAGCCAAGCTGAAATACAAGAATATAGGTGTGATCATCACTGACCACAATGTGGGCGAGACTCTGGCCATCATTGACCGTGCCTATCTTCTTTATGAAGGAAATATCCTGCAGAGCGGTACTCCTGAGGCTCTTGCCGCAGATGATGAGGTGCGCACCAAATATCTCGGCTCCAACTTCGTCCTCAAACGGTCCGCTGCTTTTGACCGTGCAGACAGCGGCAAAGAATAGCCTTGGTTAAACAAAAGTATCAAAAGTATGACCAGATATTATTTACGGGGATTATCCCTTTCTCCTCTGCTTGCCGGCTTGGGTGCTCTTATGTCATCCGGCTGTACCGGCTGCAGCGGAACTTCCGGCATGACGGTTTCGGAGGACAGGCCGAATGTCGTGTTTATCCTTGCTGACGACCTCGGATATTTTGACCTGAGCTGGAGGTACACTCCGGATTTCCTGCGTTACAGCAAAGGGATGATAGACACACCTAATATCGACGCGCTTGCTCAGAACGGAATAGTGTTTACCAGACATTATTCCGGATGCTCCGTGAGTGCTCCGGCCCGTGCATCGCTTCTCACAGGCCTGCATACAGGGCACACTCCTGTAAGAGGAAATCTGGAATATTTCGGCCGTGATGACTATGGGTCACCTTTTGAAAGCGATGGCAGGGGAGAGGGCCAGCAGCCTATCCCGGCCGATACAGACCAGATACTGAAGTTCCTCAAGGACAATGGATACAGGACAGGTGTCTATGGCAAATGGGGGCTCGGATATCCTGGATCTTCCGGTTCTCCGGAATATCAGGGTGTGGATGAGTTCTACGGATACAACTGCCAGAGGCAGGCTCATTATTATTATCCGAGCCACTTGTGGAGCAGCGTCGGGACAGAGTCTGCAAGAGTGGAATTTCCGGAGAATGCCATCAGGATTGAGGATTATTTTGATGAGTCAAAAGATCTTACAGGCGTGCTTTCCGGCACGGATGACGGCAAAGGAACGTATGTGCCTTATGTAATACACGACAAAGCGTTGGATTTCATAAGGGGAAATGCAGACAGGCCGTTCTTCCTGTGGTACACGACCCCTCTGCCGCATGCTGAACTCCAGGTGCCCAACAGCAGACTTCAGAAAGCTATAGAGAAGTGCCGGAAAAACGGTTGGAACCAGGGCACTCCGGGCGGAAGCAAAGACGGGGCCCTTCAGGGAGGATATGCGTGGCAGGAATACCCTACGGCGGCATATATTGCTATGGTGGAGATTCTTGATGAACAGGTCGGGGAGATTATTGCCGTTTTGAAAGAACTTGGTATCTATGACAATACGATTGTTGTATTTGCTTCTGACAACGGGGCTCATTCTGAAGGCGGTCACAATCCTGATATATTCGGAAGCCGCGGTCCTATGCGTGGAGACAAGAGGTCATTGTATGATGGCGGAATACGTGTCCCGTTCATAGTGCAGTGGCCGGATAAGGTTGAGCCTGGTTCAGTGACGGACCATATATCCTCTTTTTATGACTTCTATGCCACAATGGCGGATATCATTGATGTGGATATAACTGAAAAGCACAAGGATGGTATCTCGTATTTGCCGGCATTGACCGGAAAAGGCAGCCAGAAACAGCATAGTTATCTTTACTGGGAGTTTCACTATGACGGAGGAAAGGGGCCGTGGAGTGTAGCCCTGCGTTCCGGTGACTGGAAAGTGGTACGTGATAATTTCAGGGAAGCTGATTATATGGACCATCTTGAGCTTTATGATATTTCAGAGGGTATCGAGCCGGTGGACAAAAGTGCTGTAAACCCTGAAAAGCTTGAGGAATTGAAGACGTTGATGTCCGGTATCCGTGAAGTTTCTCCGGCCTTTCCTTTTCCAGCAGACTGACTCCGTATCTTGCGGTAATTTATAAACTTAAAATAGCCTGACCAATTGCGGTCAGGCTATTTTATTTCGTATATTATTACTCTGCCGAGTATCAATAGTTTATTTTAGATTTTCAATCTACAATAAATGCTACACCTCGGGATAATACGAATAAATTCGGCTTCTCCTCTCAGTTTGCAATTTATTTTACACGCTCGCCGTAGCTGCGGTCTGTAGTGTTGACACGGATTTTCTCTCCCTGGTTGATGAAGAGAGGTGCCATAATGATCGCTCCTGTTTCAAGAGTAACCTCTTTGAGAGCATTTGTGGATGCTGTATCTCCTTTTACGGCAGGCTCAGTGTATGTCACTTCAAGCTCTACGTATGTAGGAAGCTCACAGGTAAGGCAACGCTCCTCGTCAGCAAGGAACATCATTTCCACGTGCTGTCCCTCTTTCATAAGGTCTGCATTGTCAACGAGGTCAGTGTCAAGATGGATCTGCTCGTATGTCTCTTCGTGCATAAAGTTGAATCCGTCCTCATCCTTGTAAAGGAACTGGTAAGGGCGACGCTCTACATTTATTGTTTCGATTTTTGCACCTGCAGTGAAAGTGTTTTCAAGGATACGTCCGTTCTCAAGGTTGCGGAGTTTTGTTTTCACGAAAGCAGGACCTTTTCCCGGTTTTACGTGCTGGAACCATACTATAGAGCAAGGCTTTCCGTTGAAATTGAGATAAAGGCCGTTTTTAAAATCAGCTGTTGTTGCCATATAAAGTTATAATTTAATAATAATTATCTGTGTTTCAGCCCGCAAAATTAAAAATTTGTCAGGTTTCTGCAAAATTTTCTGGCAGGGCTTATCTGTACATATTTCTGATTGCTTCTGCAACATCTTCAAGCAGCCACTTTGGGGTAGATGTGGCGCCGCATACGCCTACCTTGTCGTCATTGCGGAACCATTCTTTCTTCAGTTCATCGGTTGATGCTATATGGTATGTTCTGATGTTCAGGGATTTACATAGGTCGCAAAGGACTTTCCCGTTGGAGCTGACCTTTCCGGATACAAATATGATTATGTCGTGCTCTGTAGCGAATCTGGAAAGTTTCTCGTGTCTTGTAGCTACCTGTGAACATACTGTATTGTGCACCACGAGCATTTTCCTGCCTTTGAACCGTTCCACAGGAAGTTCGTTCTCCCTTGCCATCCTTTCTTCAAGCATAGCGCAGACATCAGCATATTCCGCAGGGCTTTTGGTGGTCTGTGAGAAAATTTCCACCGGCTTTTCCAGGTCCACCCTACCGCTGTCGATGGCTTCCTCAAGCATTCTGATATTCTCTATCACAATGGCATCACCGTCCACCTGGCCTACAAGTCCAAGTACCTCAGCGTGGCCTATTTTGCCGAAAATGATAATCTGCCCGTCGTGCCCGTCGGAATGAAGTCTTGTATATGTTTCACGGATGTCCTTCTGAAGTTTCAGTACTACAGGACATGTGCAGTCTATAATCCGGAAACCGAGTCCGTCCGCGCGTCCGTATGTTGCAGGAGGTTCGCCGTGGGCTCTGATAAGAAGAGTTTCTCCGGAAGCATCCCTCATTTCCGCAAGGTCATCGTTGTCTATTGTGACAAGTCCCTTTTCCTCAAGACGGTGCAGTTCGGATTCGTTGTGGACAATGGCTCCGAGAGAAAACAGCTTCCTGCTGTTTTCCTGGCAGCCAAGGAAATTCTCCGCTTTGTTTATCGCTCTTATAACTCCGGCACAGAATCCGGAATTGCTGTCAATATCCACCGAAATTCCCATAGGTTCTGAAATTAATCTATGTTGAATCTGTCCTTTATCAGTTTTTTTACCCAATCCAGTTGCTGGTCGATGCTCATATTGGAATTGTCAAGCACGACAGCGTCATCTGCCTTGACCAGAGGAGATACCTCCCTGTGCGAATCGATGAAGTCCCTTTCCTTTATATTTCTCAACACTTCATCAATCGTATTCTTTTCCCCCTTTGACTCGAGCTCCTTAAGACGTCTCTGTGCACGTATCATCGGGTCGGCTGTCATGAATATTTTTATTTCCGCATCGGGAAACACAGTCGTCCCTATGTCACGTCCGTCCATTACGACTCTTTTTTTCTTGCCGAATTCACGGAGTTTCTCGTCGACATATTCTCTGACTTCCTGGATCGCCGCTATAGGACTTACCCTGTCAGAAACAGCAAGGGAACGGATCTCTTTTTCAACGCATCTGTCTCCTATATAAGTCTCGCTGCCGTTGCCTCTGTCTTCAAAATGGATATCGAGATCGTGAAGGGATTTGCACAGGGTCTGCCTGTCTATTTCCCCTGACGGGGCGATTATTCCATTGCTGATCGCATAAAAGGTCACGCTACGGTACAACGCTCCGGAATCAAGATACAGAAGTGAAAGCTCGGTCGCTATTTTCTTGGCGAATGAACTTTTACCGGTTGAAGAATATCCGTCTATAGCGATTATTATATCAGGTATTTGCATCTGGTATTCGTTTAAGAGGTACAAAATTATAAAAAAATTGCTTAGAAATTTCTGACTGACGAAGAAAAATGTCCGATATTTGTAAGGGTATTGCGCCGGTATAAAAATGAAAAAACAAAATAACTATGAAATTGCTTATAATTGATGATGAACGTTCAATAAGAAATTCTCTGAAAGAGATACTTATGGACGAAGGCTATGAGACTGATGTAGCGGAAGACGGTGCAAAAGGTATTGAGATGGCGCTTAAGGAAAAATACAGCGTCATTTTCTGTGACATAAAAATGCCTAATATGGACGGCATTGAAGTGCTTGAGCGTCTGATAGCTGAAGGTGTGGATTCTGCCGTAATCATGATATCCGGACATGGGGACATTGACACTGCTGTCGAGTGTATCAAGAAAGGTGCATTTGATTTTATACAGAAACCATTGGACCTCAACAGGATTCTTATCACAATAAAAAATGCCACGGACAAGGTTTCTCTTGTCAAAGAGACAAAAATCCTCAAAAAGAAAGTATATGGACAGGAAATGGTGGGAAATTCCGCACCGTTGCAGCATATCAGGGAGATTATAGACAAGGTGGCTCCTACAGATGCAAGAGTTCTTATCACCGGATCAAACGGTACAGGAAAAGAGCTTGTCGCTCGCAATCTTCATCAGAAAAGTCTCCGTTCACAGATGCCATATATTGAAGTCAATTGTGCCGCTATTCCGTCTGAACTTATTGAAAGTGAACTGTTCGGACACGAGAAAGGTGCTTTTACCTCTGCTGTAAAGCAGCATAAGGGGAAATTCGAACAGGCTGACGGGGGAACTCTGTTTCTTGATGAAATCGGTGATATGAGCCTTGCCGCGCAGGCCAAGGTGCTCCGTGTCCTTCAGGAGAAGAAACTTTCGAGAGTGGGAAGCGACAAGGACATCCAGGTTGACGTCAGGGTGCTTGCCGCCACCAACAAGAATCTGAAGGAGGAAATCGCAAAAGGTAATTTCAGGGAGGACCTTTACCACAGGTTGAGCGTCATCCTGATATCAGTCCCTTCTTTGGACGAACGTAAATGTGACATCCCTGTTCTTGTGGAATTTTTTATAGACCAGATCTGTGCAGAGACCGGAATGCCGCACAGGACAGTCGAGAAGGATGCGATGCAGATGCTGGTGGACAAGCCATGGACCGGAAATATCAGGGAGCTACGCAATGTCGTGGAGAGGCTTCTGATTCTTTCCGGAGACAAGATTACCGCATCGGATGTAAGCTCTTACGTCTATTGATGAATACGCTTTGTTGCATAAATCCCAGGCATAAAATGATATGCCTGGGATTTGTCATTTAAGTTTGGGCAGCCTTACGGTAAAGCAGGCTCCCCTCAGGGCAAACGACCTCTGATACAGAATTTCACCGTCACATTTTTCTATAATGTTCCTGCATATCGCAAGACCGAGCCCGGTTCCTCCCGTCTTTGTCGTGAAATTCGGGGTGAACAGCCTGCTCTGGTGGTCTTCGCTCACACCCGGACCGCTGTCCTCGAAAACTATATCATAATATCCGTCTTTTGTGCTGTTCCTCAGGCAGATGAATATCTTTCCTTTTTCAGGTTCCAGTCCCTGTTCCAAAGCCTCTTTCTGCTGTATCTCGACAGCCTGTATCGCATTTGTGAGCAGGTTGACAAACACGCGTATCAGCTGAGGGCGCGGTGCCATTACAGAAGCTCCGTTCAGGCCTATGTATGATATCTTGATGTTGTCCTTGTTGTCAAATATCGTTATCTGGTCGTGCAGTGTCTGGTCAAGATTCATAAGTACAGGCTCTTCGGTATACAGTTTCGCAAAAGTGGAAAACTCGTTGGCCGTGTCCGTCAGTATGTCGATATGCTCCAGGACTATATTGGATACCCTGTCGAACTTTGTCTCCCATGACGGGTCGTTCTTCTGCTTGAGCCTTATAAGCCTCTGGATTTCCAGCTTGATAGGAGTGAGCGGGTTCTTGATCTCGTGGGCTACCTGACGCGCCATTTCACTCCATGCCATATCCCTTTCTGCCTGGGTGATCTTCTTGGTGCTTTCCGACAGGTCGTGCACCATCCTGTTGTATGCGTCCACGAGTGTTGATATTTCATCGTCTCTTCTGTAGATGATATATTCAAGTCCGTGTATGTCGGCGGTGCTCATCTTCTGTCCCATCTCTATCAGAGGTTTGAACATATTGTTTACAACAGTCATAGTTACAAACAGTGCCGCGCTCAGAAGTATAAGGAAAAGATTTATTATTGTAGCCGTGTGGAAAAGTATGTCCGTCTTGAAGTCATAGTTCTGTTCCGTATATGGCGTGCCGATTATCGCTATCATCTTGCCTTCCGCGTTCATTACAGGGGCGTACAGGGAGAAGTACCTGTCCTTTCCGATCTGCTCCGGATTTATATAAAATCTCTGGTTGCGGTATTTGATGTTGTAGTAGGCTTCTTCATTTATCCTCGAACCCAATATCATCTTGTCGAATATCTCGGGTGTGGTTGATCTGAAGACCTTTCCTTCCGGAGTATATAAGGTTATGTCCGACTTTGTGTCATTGCCGATCTTTTCCAGTATATATGAGAAATCCTGAGTGTTCAGCTCGCTCGTGGCGGATACATATCTGCACTGGCTCTCAATCATATTCTGTATCGTATTGATCTTGCTGGACATCATATTGTTCATATTTGTCTCGTTGCGCTTGTAGACGAACGCAACGCTCATTACGGTCATGATCACGAGGGTCATAAACAATGATATGAACAGTATGATGTTGATTCTTGACCTGTAGTAATTCCTTTTGAGGACCTTGTCCGGGCTTTTTTTCCAGGTAAATGCAGCCAATACGGCGAAAATGATGAAAATCAGATATGAGAATGTAACCATATAGGTGGCTACACTCCTTATCTTTCTTGATATTATTATGATTTCATCGCTGTTGATCCTGTTTATGAAATGGATGTATCCTTTTGTCCTTATGGTCTCCTCCCCGTTGTCCACACTTTCCTTTATGGTTCTGTACAGGACTGTAGGATAGGCGTATGTACCTTTGTAGCTTACGAGTTTTCCCGAGATATATTTTGCGTATGAGTAGTTGTTGGGAATGTCAGCTTTCCCGGATTTGGAGTATTTGCCCAATATGTTGTAGTATCCTCTGTCCTCCCTGTTCGCCTTCGGTTCAATGTCAAGTATCATCCTTGAAATCCCGTGCTCCGGGGAATAGTACATGAACACTCCTATATATCTGGAATTGTCGTTGATGTCGTATGCGTGTATGAACCTTGAATTGTCAGCTATCGGAATGCCGGTGAATATGGTGTTTTCATATTTTTTCAGGCATTCTGTGTCGTGGAGTCCGCACAATGAAATCGTGATGTCGTAATTCTGAGTTACACGGTTGAGGTAATTCTCCGTAAGCCTGTGAAGAATTATGATTTCGCTCCTTTCCATTGCGGAAAGGGTGGATATGAACTGGTCGTTTGCAATGGCGTCCTCTGTATTTCTGAGCTGTATTTCAAGGCTCAGGTCACGGTCTATTGTAATTCTGTTCGCGACCACCATCATCCTGTTCTGCTCTTTCCTGAATCCCAGGATGCCGGAGGCTACGGTGAAATATGTTGCACATATCAGCGCGAAAATCATCAGGCTTCTGGTGTGGAACACATTATATTTTATGCCGAAATACCTGTGGAGGACCGGTTCGCACATCTGTACTATCAGCAGGATGGACAGGAAAAGGCATATGTAGATGGCGTATACTATGATGCTGAACAAAGAAAGCTGGTTCCAGAAATACATCTCCAGCGATATGTTGGAGTTCATTATCAGACTTTTGAACGTAAGTCCGGTGTATGTCGCGACTGCGGCCGCAAGCAATGTCAGTCCTGTTCCGTACACGATGAACAGGTGTTTCCTTGGCGACCTTGCTATTGCATCGATGAATTTGTCCTTTATAAGGTATGTGCACACTATGAACAGTATGACTGCAATGTTCATTATCATCAGTGCCCCCAATGAGTAGAGGGATTGTCCGTCCGCATATATCGTAGGCGAGAACATATTTGACACTTCCTGCATCTGCAGTCCCCATATATAGGCGATTGCGGCGGCAAGCATAAGCAGAACTATGTTTATCAGATATATATGGACCGATTTGTGTGTCCACAGATACAGGACGGAGGCAAGTGTCATCAGAAGCAGTGAAATCCATCTTAGGATCGAGTTTGCAAGAAAAGGGGAATTCTGGCTTGTCTCCGAAATTACTTTGAACAATGGTACGCCTTCAAAATATACCGGAGATCCTCCGCTGTATGACAATGGGAGTATAGAGAATTTTCCGGAAAGCTTAAGGTGTTCATTTACTCCGTTGTATGCCTTGTGGAGGTCCTCTATGAGTATATTCTTTATTTCTATTCCGGCTATTATCTTGCAGCCTATGCCGTCTGTCACTGATTTGACAAGATACCATTCCGGTCCGAGATTCATATATTTGACCTGTCCGGTCACTTTGGAAAGGGGAGATGACAGGTTCATCTTCTGGTTGCCCAGCTTCTGGAAAACAAGTCTTGAACTGATGTCGTCGTTGTATGTCGTAAACTGGTTGCACCATGACTGCAGGGTATCATATATATACCTGTATATGACCATATCTTCAGGAAGATCATCCATCTGAAGCCATTTCGAATGGTCTGACTCCATCGCCTTCTCGACATATCCGTCCAGAATGGCCATCCTTTTCCCTATGTTCTTTTCAAGCCTGGCGGCAACCTGGTCCGTGTCGCTTGAGGATGTGTTGACAAGAAGAGAAAAGAAAAACAGCAGCAGTGACAATATTATGCATATTGTGCTGCCGTTGTCCTTTATGTATCTTTTTACGTTCATCCTGATCAAATGTTTGCTGTTATTCGTGGTGATACGGTTCGCCTTTTATTATGGTAAAGGCCCTGTATAGCTGTTCGGCAAAAATTACCCTTACCATCTGGTGCGAAAAAGTCATCTTTGACAAAGATATCTTTCCGTTGCTCCTGTCATAGACCTCTTTTGAGAATCCGTACGCGCCCCCTATGACAAAGATTATATCTTTTCCTGATCTGGCAAGCTTGTCCTCCATAATGCGTGCCCAGTCCACGGAAGAATATTCTTTGCCGTGCTCGTCAAGAAGTATAAGCTCGTCAGCGGGCTTGACGGCCTTGAGTATAAGGTCTCCTTCCCTGGACTTTATCTGTTCACGGCTCAGAGAAGACACGTTTTTCAGTTCCGGTATTTCAGAGATGGAAAACGGTACATAATGCTTGAGCCTGGATACGTATATCCCGAGCCCCTCCTTTACCCATTCTTTGTCTGTCTTTCCTACTGTAAGCAATGTTATCTTCATATAAGTGTCTGTTGTTGGACCCTATCGGAAAAATCACTCCAAAAGTAACTATAAAAAATTCAATTGAAAAATTTAACGGCTTTTATGGATTTTGTCTTTCGGTGCTGCGGTTGTATGTGGCTCAATATTTGCAGAGACCGTGCTGGCTATTTATTGTAAAATGAACAGATTATTGGTAAAATCAGTGCTCTCCGCACTTGTGCTCTGCGCCGGACTTACTGCATCCGCCCAAAAAGTGGGTTATGATGTGTTTGTGCCGATATCAAAGTATATGAGAGAAGGGAATGCAGATAAGCTTGCAGCGTGGTTTGCGGACAATCTTGAAATTACGATTCTTTCCAGCACGCATGATTCCAGCAGGAATCAGGGACGCCAGATAATGAAATCGTTTTTCAGTTCCTATACCCCACGTTCTTTTGACATCAACCATACGGCCGGGCGATCCAATATGAAATATGCCATAGGCTCACTCAATGCCGGAGGTGAGGTCTTCATAGTGACGATATTTGTGAGCTGCAATGATGCCGGCTATAAGATACAACAGCTTAAATTGGAACGGATGGAATAAAAATAAGTTTGAAGACAACCGAGAAATGCGGTTTTGGCATAGGGTTTGCATAATTGCTTTTCAGGTTAGTTTAGTTGTTAATAATAGGGTTATCAAAAAAAGCGGCCGACTAAAAATAATTTTTAGTCGGCTTCTTTTTTGTGGTATAGCATCTCGGCTGCAGGATAAATCTGCCCTGTGCCTTATTGTTTATTTCTGCCTCAGGTAAATCTGTACAGGACATCCGGAGAAGTCGAATTTGGATCTCAGCTTGTTTTCAAGAAAACGTTTGTACGGTTCTTTGACATACTGAGGAAGATTGCAGAAGAACGCGAAAGACGGAGACCTTGTAGGAAGCTGGGTCACATATTTGATCTTGATGTATTTGCCTTTCCATGCAGGAGGAGGATAATTCTCTATCTCCGGCAGCATCTCGTCGTTGAGCTTTGATGTGGAAACCTTGCGCGAATAGTTCTCATAAACTTTTGCGGCGGCGTTCAGGACATCCAGGATCCTTTGTCTGTTGATTACGGACGTGAATATTATAGGAATGTCATTGAACGGGGCTATCCTTGACTTGATGGCCTCGATGTACTCCTTCATAGTATTGCTGTCCTTCTCGATGAGGTCCCATTTGTTGACCACGATCACACATCCTTTGCGGTTGCGTGAAATCAGATTGAAGATGCTCATATCCTGTGCTTCCAGGCCGGTCTGCGCGTCTATCATAAGTACGCATACGTCAGAATGCTCGATGGCTCTTATGGACCTCATCACGGAATAGAACTCCAGGTCTTCGTGAACTTTGGTCTTCTTCCTCATACCAGCCGTGTCCACAAGCATAAACTCGTGCCCGAATTTGTTGTAGTATGTGGAGATCGAATCACGTGTCGTGCCTGCTATAGGAGTGACTATGTTCCTGTCACGTCCGAGCAGAGCATTTGTAAGAGACGATTTCCCGACATTCGGCTTTCCTACGATTGTGATGTGCGGAAGCTCAGGGTGCTCATCTTCTGAAACCTGAGTGTCTTCAGGAAGACGGCGTACGATTTCATCAAGCAGGTCACCGGTTCCTCCTCCGTTTGCGGAGGATATGCTGAACAGCTCACCGAGTCCGAGTGAATAGAACTGGTAGGAATCAAACATCTTGTTGCCGGTGTCGACCTTGTTGACGGCAACGACAACAGGCTTTCCGCACCTGCGCAGAAGGTCTGCGATCTCTTCGTCATAGTCGGTTATTCCGGTCTGGGCCTCGACCATAAAAAGTACAAGATCGGCTTCCTCTATCGCGAGGACTACCTGTTTGCGTATTTCTTCTTCGAATATATCATCCGAATTGCTGGTATAGCCTCCGGTGTCAACTATTGAAAACTCGTGCCCGCACCATTCACATTTACCATAATGTCTGTCACGTGTCACTCCTGCTGTCTCATCGACAATGGCCTGCCTCATTCCTACAAGGCGGTTGAATAAAGTGGATTTTCCGACATTCGGACGTCCCACTATGGCTACAAGACTCATATCTTTTGCTGTTTATCTGTATCAGTCGAAATTTCACATCCGGAGCAGTCTCCGCATCCGAGGTCGCTGCAGGTCGGGTTCTCCTTCCCGTGCCTTCTGCCCCAGATCCTGAGCTCGTCCTCCTTTGCGCAGCGGATTCCTCTTTTGCGCATCTCCCTGTTGCTGCTGATTTCCGTTTCCGGGAAATGCCCGTTCTTGCGGAATATGATGTTGAAGCACATTCCGATTACGCACAGCCCTACAAGGAGTATTGCGGCAATGAGGATTTCCATTCCGTTAGTTTATGAAACTGTTGCTGATAGGTTCGTAATTGTATACTTTGTCTATTATCTTGGCGAAAGTATCGGCAAGAGACAAAACTGTTATTTTGCCGGTGTCCTTGTTAGGGTCCTCTGTCAAAGGAATCGTGTCTGAAACGATCACTTCCTCAAGGGCGGATTCCGCAATCCTTTCGTAGGCGTTCCCTGAGAATACGGCGTGTGTGGCGCATGCCCTTACGCTCAATGCGCCCATTTCTTTCAGGACATTGGCAGCTTTGGTAAGAGTACCGGCGGTGTCGATCATGTCGTCGACTATGATAACATTCTTTCCGGCTACATCTCCGATTGCTGTGATGGATCCTACCACATTTGCCCTTTCCCTTGACTTGTGGCAGATTATGACAGGGCACTGCAGATACCTTGCGTATGCGTTTGCCCTTTTGGCTCCTCCCATATCAGGAGCTGCGATCGCAAGATTCTCTATGTTCATCTCCCTGAGATGAGGAAGGAACACCGAGCTTGCGTATATATGGTCTACAGGGAAATCAAAGAATCCCTGAATCTGGTCTGCGTGGAGGTCACAGGTCATTACCCTGTCGCATCCTGCCGCGTGGAGGATGTTTGCGACAAGCTTTGCGCCTATTGATACCCTCGGCTTGTCTTTTCTGTCCTGTCTTGCCCATCCGAAATAAGGCATTACTGCTATCACTGTGTATGCGGATGCCCTTTTTGCGGCATCTATCATAAGCAGAAGTTCAAACAGATTGTCAACAGGAGGGAATGTCGACTGTACGATGAAGACGGTTGCACCTCTGACACTTTCGTTGAATGACGGCTGGAATTCCCCGTCGCTGAATGTAAGTACATCGGACTGTCCGAGATCAATGCCAAGAGACTTGGCTACCTTTTCTGCAAAAGACCTTGAGTTTCTGCAGGCAAACAGTTTCATTTTGTGTTCGTTGTGCATCGTATTAGAGATTAGTTGTTGAGGTTTTCAAGTACATTTTCAATATAATCGAGTATCTCGTCCTTTCCGAGTCCGGTTTCCGAAGAACTCACGAAAATCGGAGGAAGCTCTTCCCAATGCTCCAGGATTATCTGCTTGTTCTTTTCTATCTGCTTCTCGCGTGCGACAGGACCAAGTTTGTCCCCTTTTGTGAAGATGATCGCAAAAGGGATGTCGCTTGTTCCAAGCTCGTCCAGAAAATCCATATCTGTCTTGATGATGTCGTGCCGTGAGTCGAGGAGGACGAACAGCATAATCATCTCGGAGGAGAAATTGAGATAGTTGCGGATGACCTGCTCCAGTTTCTGCTTGGCTGTCATCGACATTTTGGCGTAGCCATAGCCCGGAAGGTCAACCAGATACCATTCCCTGTTGATCAGAAAGTGGTTTACAAGGCGCGTTTTGCCGGGTTTGCTTGATGTCATCGCAAGCTTCCGGTTGCCGGTAAGCATATTGATCAGCGACGACTTTCCCACATTGGAACGGCCGATGAAGGCAAATTCCGGGAATTTCTGCTTTGGCTTTTCAGAAATCCTGGTACTGCTGCCGGAGAATATGGCTTCGGAAATCTTCATCTGTCAGGATACTAATTAAAATCAGTCGGCAAAGATAATCAAAAAAGCGCGAGACCATAATAATTATTCAAAATTATTGCTAAATTTGTAACGATTCAGGAGTGCCCTGGTGATGTTTGTATGAAACAGAACCGTAGTGCTTCTTTTTAATGATAAATTGTTATGGGAAAGGAATATATCAATCTTTATGATCTTCAGACCAGTCTGAAATCAGGGATTGAACGCCTTTTCCCGTCCAGAATATGGCTCAAGGCTGAAATCAGCGCGATGAAGGCGAGGATCGGAGGACATTGCTACCTTGAGCTTTCCCAGAGTGACGGAACCGGGCTTGTGGCGAAGGCCAATGCGGTCATCTGGGCTTCCCGATACAGGTTCATAGCTCCTTATTTCGAGTCGGTGACAGGCTCTCCGTTAAGTGAAGGGATGTCTGTCCTGGTGCAGGCCCAGGTCACTTTCAGCCAGCTTTACGGGCTTTCCCTTTCCATAGATGACATAGATCCGGACTTTTCTCTTGGTGAGAAGGAGAGGATAAGGCAGCAGACTATAGCCCGTCTTGAAAAGGATGGGCTGTTTGATATGCAGAAGTCCCTTGCCCTGGCTCCGCTTCCGGGTAGATTCGCTGTGATTTCTGCGGAGGATGCGGCCGGCTATAGGGATTTTATGCGTCATCTTCACGAAAATCCTTACGGGTTCTCATTTGTGACAGACCTGTTTCCTGCTCTTATGCAGGGTGCGGAGGCTCCGTCGTCAATTGTGGATGCTATGGATGCTGTGCTTGGGAGCGGTTCTGATTATGACGCCGTGCTTATTTTGCGCGGAGGAGGGTCGCGCATAGACCTTGCCTGCTATGATGATTACGGATTATGTTCGCATATAGCCCAGTTTCCGCTGCCGGTGTTTACTGCGGTGGGGCACGACCAGGACTATCATATATGTGATATGGTGTCGTTCGGCTTTCTTAAGACACCTACGGCCCTGGCTGATGAGATTCTGGGCTGGTATGAGGATGAAGATGCACGCCTGCTCGCTTTCGCTTCGAGGCTCAGGCGTGCTTTTTCGTCAAAGATAGCCGCATTGGACAGCCGTCTCAGTGTGCTTGAGGCGAAAATCCACGGTGCTGATCCGAGAAATATCCTTAGACGCGGATATGTGCTTGTGCTGGACGGCAGCGGGGTCGCCCTTAAAAAGGCATCCGGCAGAAAAAAGGGGGAAGAGGTCTCTCTGATGTTCGCTGACGGTGTGCTTAAATGTGTGATTGATGATATATTGCCGCTAAAAGAGAAATGATATGGAAAAAGAATTCGATTATGCCGGGGCAGTGAAGGAATTGGAGGAAATAGCCGTGAAGGTTGAAGACCCTTCGGTCGGCATTGATGGTATAGACGTGTATATAAAGCGTGCGGATGAGCTTATAAATGCCTGCAGGGCTTATCTTCGTGATGCTGAAAAAGGCTTGGACGCGCTGGATGAAAGATAATAAAGACAGACCACATAATAATATAATATGACCAGTAAAAAGAAAAAGAGTATGATCTATGAGACTGATGCCTGGCTTGCTCCCTACAAGGATGCTGTCGATGCGCGCCATAGACGTATTCTTGAGGAGAAAGAAAAACTGTCCGAAGGGGACGCTTCCCTTTATGACAGCATAAACAACCATCTTTACTATGGGCTGCATCGGAGGGGGGATGGCTCCTGGGTGTTCCGCGAATGGGCTCCCAATGCGATGAGGTTGTATCTCATAGGAGATTTCAATAATTGGAAAAGGACGGAGGCTTATGCCCTCAAGCCTGTCGGCGGGGGCAATTGGGAGATAGAACTTCCTTCTATATTCCTTGAGCACGGGACAAACTACAAATTGTATGTGGAGTGGACGGGAGGAGGCGGAGAGAGGATTCCTGCCTATGCTACAAGGGCTGTCCAGGATGAGGAGACAAAGGCGTTCTGTGCCCAGGTATGGGCGCCGGACAGGCCATACAGATGGAAATACGGAAAGCCTGGCAGGCGTCCGCATCCGCTTATATATGAATGCCACATAGGAATGAGTTCCGAAAAGGAGAAAGTGGCTACATTCAATGAGTTCCGTACAGACGTTCTTCCCCATATAAAGGAGCTTGGATATGACACGATCCAGATAATGGCCCTTCAGGAGCATCCTTACTATGGCTCTTTCGGCTATCAGGTGTCGAATTTCTTTGCTTTGAGCTCCCGTTTCGGTACTCCGGAGGAGTTCAAGCAGCTTGTGGATGAGGCCCACGGTGCAGGAATCGCTGTTGTTATGGATATTGTGCACTCCCATTCCGTTGACAATGAGGCTGAAGGACTCGGAAAGTTTGACGGGCGTGAGGACCTGTATTTCTATAGCGGCCCTCAGGGACGTCATCCGGCTTGGGGATCACGCTGTTTCGATTATGGAAAAGATGAGACCAAACGTTTTCTCCTGTCCAACTGCAAGTTCTGGATGGAAGAATATCATCTTGACGGATTCCGTTTTGACGGGGTGACAAGTATGCTGTATTGGGATCACGGTCTCGGAAAGGACTTTGTCGGATATGACAATTATTTCAATGGCGGTGTGGACGAAAATGCTGTCACATATCTTGCCCTTGCAAATATGCTGGTGCACGAGATGAATCCGGATGCATTTACAATTGCGGAGGATGTCAGCGGTATGGCCGGTCTTGCGGCCCCTTTTGAGGCCGGTGGTGTCGGGTTTGATTTCCCTATGAGCATGGGAGTGGCTGACAACTGGATAAAATGGATAAAGACCCTTCCGGACGAGCAGTGGAGCGTAGGGGAGATCTGGTGGCAGCTTACCAACAAGCGTGCGGATGAGAAGACGATCAGCTATGCTGAGTGCCATGACCAGGCTATGGTAGGTGATAAGACCATAATATTCAGGCTTCTGGACAAGGAGATGTACACGTCTATGAACAAGGATTCGAAATCTCTTCTCGTGGACAGGGGCATTGCTCTGCACAAGATGATCCGTCTTGTGACAATGGCCACATCGGGAGACGGCTACCTTACTTTTATGGGAAATGAATTCGGTCATCCGGAATGGATTGATTTTCCGCGCGAGGGAAACGGATGGTCGTACAAATATGCAAGGAGACAATGGTCGCTTGTGGAGCCGGATTATCTGAGATACGGTTCTCTGAACAGTTTTGACAAGGCAATGGTATCGCTTTGCAGGGAAGAGGGACTTCTTGAAGGAAGACCCGAGCTTCTTGTCCAGGATGAAGAGAAAAAAATTCTTATTTTCAAAAGAATAAATTGTATCTTTGCGTTCAATTTCAATCCGTTGTCATCATTTTCTGATTACGGTTTCTCTGCTCCGGCAGGAAAATATATCTCAATTCTTGATACGGATGCACGAGAATTCAATGGCTTTTCCCGTCTTAAAAAGGGGGAGGTCCATTTTACCGTTCATAAAAGGTCGGCGAACGGCAGCGGCGTCTATGATGATACGCTGATGCTCTACCTGCCGAGCAGGAGCGCGATAGTACTGAAGAAAGTAGACTGAAAATAAATTATTAACCTAATACATAATCAAGTATGGCTTTTCTTAAATTCAACAAGTCCGAACTTGTAAATTTGTCATATTCGTTGAAGAGGGAGATCATTTCCGCGAATAAGACGGGTGCATACTGCAATACGTCCATAGTGACCTGTAACACAAGACGCTATCACGGACTGCTTGCGGTTCCGATAGATAATTTCGGCGGAGGAAAGTATATGCTTTTGTCGTCCGTGGACGAAAGTGTCGTGATGGGCGGAAAGCAGTTCAATTTCGGAATACATTGCTATGGTGATGTCTATGAGCCGAGAGGACATAAATACATTATAGATTTTGATTCCGACCCTGTGCCTGAAATCGTTTACAAGGTAGGAGAAATTCTTTTCAGCAAGGCGATTGTCATGGTTCCTGACAATGATCAGGTCCTTATAAAATATACTTTGCTTGAAGCTCCCCAGAAAGTTACTCTCAAATTGAAGCCTTTCCTTGCGTTCAGGAATATACACAGCCTGACACGCCAGAACGGTGAGGCCCGTACGGAGGGACGGGAGATATCCAACGGTATGTCCTATAATATGTATCCTGGATTTCCTGATCTCAACCTTCAGATCAGCAGGAAGTCCACGTTCAAAGCCGCTCCGTATTGGTACAACGGGATAACATATTCGGATGAGTACAGAAGAGGATTTGACTGTGTGGAGGACTTGTTTGTTCCTGGCGAGTTCATCACTGAGCTTACCCCGGGGGATTCTGTTGTCTTCTCCGCTTCGGTCAATGAGGTGAATGTAAAGTCTCTGAAAAGGAAATTCGATGATATTGTCGTCAAGATGGGGACGATTTCCGATATCCACGACCTGCTTGTGCGCAATGCTGAGCTCCTCAAGTGCAGGAAGGACGGCAAGGAGAAAATCAATGCAGGATTCTCCTGGCTCGAGACCGGACTTTTGAGGGAGACGATAATGTCTTTGCCTGGACTTACCCTTTATGCTGACGGGAATACTGCTGAATTTGAGAAAATACTTGATACCCTCATCGCGGATGAGCAGGAAAGGCTTTACCACAGGACCACTCAGGTTGAGTCGCCGCTTATGCTGACGGATACTGTCCAGCAGTACATACATTTCGGCGCGGACAGGAAACGTGTATGGAAGAAATACGGGGCTGTGCTCAAAGGGATTATAGAAAGCTATGCTCCCGGACGCAGAAGGGAGGTTGCAATGCATCCGAACGGATTGCTCTGGGCGCAGATGGACTGGACGGCGCTTTCCTGGATGAATACATATATTGACGGTCATCCTGTCAATGAGAGAGCTGGATATCAGGTTGAACTTAACGCAATGTGGTATAATGCGCTTTGCTTCGCATTGGAGATGGAAGCGGAGTTCGGTGCCAGGAAGAGCACTTTTGTCAGCCAGTGGACTCCTGTAAGGGATCTTGTGAAAGACAATTTCCAGAATGTGTTCAAGATTGCCGACAAAGACTACCTTGCCGATTACGTGGACGGTTCGGGCCAGAATATGGATGTACGTCCTAACCAGCTTTATGCTGTATGCCTGGATTATTCTCCGGTGGATGATGAGGTCAAGGCAGGTGTCATCGCCACCATCAACAATGAACTGGTAACCAAGCGCGGCATCAGGTCCCTTTCTCCGAGAAATGCGAAGTACAAGGGAGTATATGAAGGTTCACAGACGGACAGAGATCTCGCATACCATAACGGATGTGCATTCCCTATGCTTCTTGGTCACTATATTGATGTATGCTTCAATATGATGGGAGCGGCTTTCTACAAAAAGGCCGCATATCTTACGGAAGGATTCTATGAGGATATCAACAAGCACGGTGTCGGAGTGTTTGCTGAACTTTATGACGGAGATCCTCCTCACGAGCCTCACGGGGCGATCGCGTGCGCATGCAGTACTGCGGCACTGCTCAGGGTGGACTATCTGATGAATAAATATAAGGAGGATAGGAAATGAAAGTTCTTATGTTCGGGTGGGAATTCCGCCACATATCGCCGGAGGATTGGGAACGGCGTGTTACGGTATGACCAAAGGGTTGGCCTACAATGATGTTGAAGTTCTTTTTGTGATGCCTTCCGCTTCCGGAGATGAGGACCAGAGTGCAGTGAGGATCATCAATGCGAGTGATGTTCCGGTGGATACTGTCACTGAGACCCTTGACGAGTTTCTCGGAAAGGTAAGCTTTGTCCATATCGGTACCAATATGATACCGTATGTAGATCCCCAGGCATTTACTGAGATGGTCGAGGAGGAGCGAAAAAGGCAGGTAAAAGGTTTCAGGGTACAATACGGCCAGAAATATAAGTTTTCGGGAAAATATGGAACCAATCTGATGGAGGAGGTTGCAAGATATGCGATGGTCGGAGCTACGATCGCAATGCAGCACAAGGATGAATTCGATGTTATCCACGCCCACGACTGGTTGACCTACCTGGCCGGAATAGCAGCGAAACAGCTGACCGGCAAGCCTTTGGTGGTCCACATGCACGCTACTTCATACGACAGGGCGAGCGATGACAATATCGATACGCGTGTCCTGGCGTTGGAGCAGAAGGGTATGGATTATGCCGACAAGGTCATAGCTGTGAGTGAGCTGACAAGAAATATTGTCATCAACAGATACGGAATTTCTCCTGACAAGGTCGTTGCAGTCCACAATGCTGTGGATTTCAGCGGAAGGGAGAATATCCAGGTCGAAAGGGGAGTTGAAGACAAAGTCGTTACTTTCCTTGGTCGTGTAACCTATCAGAAAGGACCGGAATATTTTATAGAGGCAGCCGCCAAAGTCCTTAAGAGATGCTCGAACGTGCGTTTCGTGATGGCCGGAAGCGGTGATATGCTCAACCGGTGCATACGTCACGTGGCACGTCTCGGAATATCGGACAGGTTTCATTTTACAGGCTTCCTGCGCGGGGCTGAGGTGCAGAAGATGTTCGCGCTTTCGGATGTCTATGTGATGCCTTCCATCTCTGAGCCGTTCGGAATTTCTCCTCTCGAGGCTATGCAGACGAACGTTCCTTCAATCATATCGAAACAGTCCGGATGTGCGGAAATCCTGGATTATGCCCTTAAAGTTGATTTCTGGGATGTGGACGCTATGTCCGATGCGATTTATGGCCTGCTTAATTACCCGGCTATAGCCAGACTTGCGGCACGTTGCGGATATGATGAGGTGAATTCACTGAAATGGAACAATGCCGCATATAAGATAAAACAAGTTTATGAATCAGTGATCAAATAATACTAAAACAGGTAAGTTATGAAAAAGAGTATATGTCTGTATTTTCAGGTACATCAGCCAAACAGGTTAAGATTATATAGATTTTTTGATATCGGCAAAGATTCCCATTATTATGACGACTTTGCCAACAGGACAATTCTGAGAAGAGTCGCACAGAGATGCTACCTTCCTATGAATGAGCTTCTTCTGGACCTTATAAAGAGATATGACGGCAAATTCAAAGTGGCGTTCTCTATTTCCGGATCTGCGCTTGAGCAGTTTGACAGGTATGCTCCTGAGGTAATTGAAAGCTTCCGCAGGCTTGCTGATACAGGATGTGTGGAATTCCTTGCGGAGACGTACAATCATTCTCTTGCATCCCTTGGATCCCTTTCTGAATTCAGATTTCAGGTTCAGAGACATATAGGTGCCCTTGACAGCTATTTCGGTGTAAAGCCGACTGCTTTCAGAAATACTGAGCTTATCTATTCCGATGCAATCGGAGAAATGGTATACGATCTCGGTTTCAAGACAATGCTTACGGAAGGTGCAAAGCACGTTCTCGGATGGAAGAGTCCGAACTTCCTTTATTCAGGCGCATTGGCACCGAAACTTAAGCTCCTTCTCAAAAACTCTTCATTGAGCGACGACATCGCTTTCCGCTTCTCTGACAGGACGTGGTCCGACTGGCCTCTTACAGGAGACAAATATCTGTCGTGGATCAAGGCGTCTGCAAACAATGAGGAGATTGTCAACCTCTTTATGGACTATGAGACATTCGGTGAGCACCAGAAAGCCCAGAGCGGAATATTTGATTTTATGCGCTATTTCCCTGAAGTGGCAATAGAGGACGGAGAATTTGAATTCGTCACTCCGACAGAGGCAGCTAAAAAGCACAAGCCTGTTGATACTCTGGATGTTCCTGACGCGATATCCTGGGCTGACGAAGAAAGGGATATTACGGCATGGCTTGGAAATGAGCTTCAGAATGATGCTTTCCACAAGCTTTATGAGCAGACGGAGAAACTGTCTATCCTGAACAGCGATGAACTTTGGACTGATTTCGGACATCTTCAGGAGAGCGACCACTTCTATTATATGTGTACCAAGTTCTTCTCGGACGGTGCGGTACATAAATATTTCAACCCGTATGATACTCCGTATGAGGCATTTATAAATTATATGAATGTACTTAGCGATTTTATTTTGAGGGTTGATGATGCAATTTCAGTTTCTGATGTTAACTTTGCAGCCGCAAAAGAAGAAAAAGTGGCCAAAAAGCCTGTAAGAAAGTCAACTGCAAAGAAGACAGAGGCTAAGAAACCGGCGGCCGCTAAGGCAAAAACAGTAAAAACGAAGAAAAAAGAATAAATGAGCAAAGAATTGTTACGACCGGACTATCTGTTTGAAGTCAGTTGGGAGGTCTGCAACAAGGTTGGTGGCATTTACACGGTAATTGCCACCAAATCCTTGTATCTCAAATCCGAATTGAAGCGTCATCATATTCTTGTAGGACCTGACGTATGGATGAATACGGAAAGCAATCCGGACTTTATTGAAGATCCGCTGCTGTACAGGGACTGGAAGGCAAAGGCGGCTTCCGAAGGATTGAGGATAAGGATAGGGAAATGGAACGTTCCCGGTAAGCCTGTTGCTATTCTGGTGGATTTCAAGCAGTTCATTACAGATCAGAACGAGATACTTACGGATTATTGGAAGACTTTCGGTGTAGATTCCATTACAGGAAACTGGGACTACCGCGAGTCTGCCCTGTTCGGATATGCGGCTGGAAAGGTGATAGAGAGTTTCTATCGTTATAATCTCAGCCCTGCGGATAAAGTTGTCGCACAGTTCCACGAATGGATGACAGGTGCCGGACTCCTTTATATAAAGAAGACCCAGCTCCCGATAGCCACAGTCTTTACAACACACGCTACAGTTGTCGGAAGATGCGTTGCCGGCAACCATCTGCCTCTGTATGACTCTATGGCGTCGTATGACGGTGATGCAAAAGCACGTGAGTTCAATGTGGTTGCGCGTCATTCTCTTGAGAAGAAATCCGCTGAGAATGCTGACATATTCACTACAGTAAGTGATTTGACTGCTGTGGAGTGCAGGCAGTTCCTCGGAAGAAACGTCGATGTGGTGACTCCTAACGGCTTTGAAAACAGTTTTACGCCTGCTGATGACGCTGAATATGAATATAAGCGCAATGCGGCCAGAAACAAACTGATTGAAGTCGCTTCTGCGATGTCTGGCGAGGAAGTACCTGAAAATGCCGTGTTTGTCGGCATAAGCGGCCGTTATGAATACAAGAACAAGGGTATCGATGTTTTCCTTGATGCGCTTGACAGGCTCAACGGTTCTGATTTTGAGGGCAAGAGCGTGCACGCATTCATTATGATACCTGGAGGGATCAACGGTCCGGACAAGGAGCTTGTCGCAAAGATGGCAGGAAACGGCTCTTCGTATGTGACCAGGACTTCCCATTATCTCAGGGAGCCGGAATATGACCAGATTTCAAGAAGGCTTAATGAGCTCAAGCTCAATAATGCCATAGGGGACAAGGTGAAAGTTTATTTCGTCCCTTCATATCTCAACGGCAATGACGGCATCTTCAATATGCCTTATTATGATCTTCTTGTAGGACTGGATCTTACGGTATTCCCGTCATATTACGAGCCGTGGGGCTATACTCCTCTGGAGAGTCTTGCGTTCAGGGTCCCTACCGTGACTACAACCCTTGCCGGATTCGGACTTTGGGTCCGCTCCTATTTCGGCAAGGCTCATCCTGGAATCACTGTCATCAGCCGCAATGATTCAAATTATATGAATGTGGTTGACGATGTGGTGGAGCGCGTCAAAGAGATTGCCGGCCTGTCAAAAGACAGCAGAAAATTATATATGGACAACGCCAAGGAGGTGTCGGAGATAGCTCTTTGGGAGAACAATATTGTTTATTATAAAGAGGCGTATTCAAAAGCTCTGGAAAAAGTGATATCCGAAAAAGGTGCTTTTCCTGAGACCAGAATGGAAAAATCAATTCAATATATGAAAATAGATGTTAATCAGCCGTCATGGAACAGCGTGTTCGTGTCACGTCATCTTCCTGACAGTTTGAAGGATCTGGAAATACTTTCCAGAAATTTATGGTGGTGCTGGAATGAACCGGCAAAAAATCTTTTCAAGTCAATTGACGAAAAGGCCTGGGCGGAGTCCGGAGAGAATCCGATAGCTATGCTTGACAGGGTAAATCTCAAGAGGTACAAGCAGCTTGAGAGCGATGAGGCCTTCCTTGCAGAACTGAAAGCCGTAATGGATGAGTTCAATGAATATATGTCATTGAAAGCAGAGAGGACTTCTCCTTCCATAGCGTATTTCTGTATGGAATATGGTCTTGACACTTCTCTGAAGATTTATTCCGGAGGATTGGGTATCCTTGCGGGAGACTACCTTAAGGAGACAAGTGATATGAACACCAACCTGGTGGCAGTCGGACTGCTTTACAGGTACGGTTATTTTACCCAGCTTCTTTCCGCACAGGGTGCACAGGTGGCAAACTATGCCGCACAGGACTTTATGAAGATACCTGCTTCCCCTGTACGCGACGCGGACGGCAACTGGATGACAATCAGTATCGCTTTCCCTGGACGCAATCTTAATGCAAGGCTCTGGAGAGTCGATGTGGGACGTACCGAGCTTTATCTTATGGATACTGACTATGAGGATAACCTTCCTGAGGACAGGAGCATTACCCACAGCCTCTATGGCGGAGACTGGGAGAACCGTCTTAAACAGGAACTTCTTCTCGGTGTCGGCGGTATCCGCGCGCTCAGAACCCTCGGCCTTAACCCTCAGGTATATCACTGCAATGAGGGACACGCCGCATTCATAGGTCTTGAAAGACTCCGTGAATATATAAACGAGGACAACCTTGATTTCCCTGAGGCAATGGAGGTGGTAAGGGCTTCATCGCTTTTCACGACACATACTCCTGTGCCTGCCGGACACGATGCGTTCGATGAGGGAATCCTCAGAAAATATATAAGCCATTATCCTGAGCGTCTGAAGATTGACTGGACGACTATGATGGGGCTCGGAAAGATAAATGCCGGTGATGTGAATGAGAAATTCTCTATGAGCATCCTTGCAGCGAACATTTCGCAGGAAGTCAACGGTGTATCATGGCTCCACGGGGAGGTCAGCAAAGATATTCTCTCCAATATGTGGCCGGGATATATGCCGGAGGAGCTTCATGTGAGCTATGTTACCAACGGTGTGCATTATCCTACCTGGACTGCACACGAGTGGAAGGCAATCCATTCCAAGGTGTTCGGTGAAGCGTTCAAGACGCACCACTATGACAAATCCTGCTTTGAGGGTATCTACAGTGTCTCCGATGAAGATGTATGGAACGTAAGACAGGCTCTGAGGAAAAAACTTATCAATGAGATCAAGGAAAGGCTTTCTGATCCTGCTGCGACCAACCATTATTCTCCACGTCAGATCGTTACCATAAAGGATACTTTGAGGGATGACGTTCTGACCATCGGATTTGCAAGGCGTTTCGCTACGTATAAGAGGGCGCACCTGCTGTTCAAGGATCTTGACCGTCTCAGCGAGATCGTCAACAATCCTAAGCAGCCTGTACAGTTCATCTTTGCAGGAAAGGCCCACCCTGCCGACAAGGCCGGCCAGGATCTTATAAAGATGATCGTGGACATCTCGAAGATGGACCAGTTCATCGGAAAGATTGTCTTTGTGCCTAACTACGACATCACTCTTGCAAAATATCTCGTTCAGGGTGTCGATATATGGATGAACAATCCTACCCGTCCTCTTGAGGCGTCAGGAACATCCGGAGAGAAAGCTGCCATGAATGGAGTAATGCACTTCTCCGTGCTTGACGGATGGTGGGTTGAAGGCTACAAGCCGGGTGCCGGATGGGCTCTTCCTATGGAAAGGACATACGATGACCAGAATTATCAGGACGAGCTGGATGCGGCTACTATCTATACTCTCATAGAGAATGATATCGCTCCTGTATTCTATTATGTCAATACTACGACAGGAAGGTCAGCGGAATGGATAAGCTATATCAAGAATACCATAGCGCAGGTTGCATGCAACTTTACGACCAACAGGATGCTCACTGATTATATCAACCAGTATTATGAGCCGCAGTCTGCAAGAACTATGAAGCTTGTCGCTGAAGACTACCAGCTTGCACGTCAGATTGCTACCTGGAAAAAGCACATGAGACGTGAATGGCAGAATGTCGGTGTCGTGTCTGTGATCAAACCTGACAGCACATACAATGACATCGCTCTTGGCAAGGAGTTCAAGGCTGAAATCGTATTGAATATCGGTGACCTTCAGCCGGAGGAAGTAGGAGTGGAACTTCTGTTCGCTACTGCTGACAAGAAAGGCAAGCTGCACATTCAGGAAAGTTTTGAGTTCGTTCCGACAGAAAGTACCGATGGTGTCGTTAAATATAGCGCGACCGTACTTCCTGAGGTTACAGGTCTGTATCAGGTGGCTGCAAGGATTTATGCCAAGAATCCTTTGTTGCCTCACAGACAGGACTTTGAACTTGTAAGATGGTTGTAGCGACCGGATTTTTCGACGGTGTCCATATAGGGCACCGTCTTGTAATAGAGCAGCTTGTTGCTGCCGCGAAAGCACGCGGGGATGAAAGCCTTATCATAACATTTTGGCCTCATCCCCGTAATGTTCTTCAAAAGGATGCAAGTTCGTTGAGGCTTCTGACATCTTTGGATGAGAAGAAGCGTATGCTGCAATCCCTCGGTGTGGACAATGTGGAGGTAATCGGGTTTACTCGTGAATTCAGCAGGCTTTCGGCCGAGGAATATCTGAAGGATTATGTGATGGACAGGTTCGGCGGGACTTCCATCATACTCGGATATGACAACAGGATGGGCAGTGATTCTCCGGATTCGGCAGATGTGGCCGCTGTGGCGGAAAGGCTTGGGCTGGATGTCATAAGGGCGGCACAGATCTCTTCCGGTGCCGGAATGGCCGTCAGCTCTACGTGGATACGGACTATGATATCGGCCGGAAATGTGGAGGCTGCAGCTGATATGCTGGGATACGGATATTTTCTGCACGGAGTTGTTGTCGCAGGCAACAGGATAGGGCGTACCATAGGCTTCCCGACAGCCAATATGCAGTTGTATGAGCCTTTGAAACTGGTTCCTGGCAACGGTGTCTATTTCGTGTCTGTGGAGACTCTCGGCAGGCAATATTACGGTATGTGCAATATCGGACGCAGACCTACGGTGGGCAATGGAAATTCCGTGACCATCGAGACGAACATATTCGGATTTGATGAAGACATCTATGGGCTGGATATCACTGTTACTTTTCTGAAAAGGATAAGGTGTGAGACAAAATATGTATCTTTGGAGGCATTGAAAGAGCAGCTGACCAAAGACAGGTCACTTTGCGAAGAATTTTTATAGATATTATATTATGAGCGTTGGTACAATAGTAATGCTGGGGATAGCACTTGTGACAATTATATTCAGAAGTGTGAACAGGTCTCTGAAGTCCGCTGCGTCTGATCCGGACATTGATGTGTCCTATGTACCGGTGCCGGATGATGACCTTGATGACAGTATTCCGGAGAAGCCCCGGCAGGAAATCCGCCTTGTGGAGAGCCCTGGGCAGGCCGGACTTGGGAAGTCTGTGCGGAAGGAAACGGCAAAGCCTCATAAGCCTGATCCTGCAGTGTCCGGTAAAGTGAAGACAGACATGAAAAGGAAGCGCGGATTCAATGCAAAGGATATGATTATATACTCTGAAATACAGACTCCGAAATATTTGGACAAGTAGGTTTTTTCAGAAATAATTTTTAATTTTGCAAACATCATCAAGGGTTCTGTGGCTGTTCACAGAACTCATTTTTAATTTGTACTTATTAAAAAAACAATATTATTATGGCAATTCATTATATGACTCAGGAAGGTCTTGACAAATTGAAGAAAGACCTTGCGGATGCTCTTGCGCAGCGTCCTGTCATTTCCGCTCAGATTGCGGAGGCACGCGACAAGGGTGATTTGTCTGAAAATGCTGAGTATGAGGCTGCCAGGGAGGCTCAGGGCCTGCTGGAGCTGAATATTTCCAAGCTTCAGGACCTTGTTGCAAATGCACGTGTTATAGACGAATCACAGATCGGTACGGATAAGGTTCAGATGCTGAACAAGGTGAAAGTGAAGAACCTTGCCAACAACCAGATAATGGAATTCACTCTGGTCGGGGAAAGCGAGGCTGATTTCGCTTCCGGAAAGCTTGCTGCTGCAACTCCTATCGGAAAGGCCCTTATGGGACATTCGAAAGGGGATACCGTTGAGGCTAAGGTGCCTTCCGGAATAATCAGGTTTGAAATACTTGACATCACTCTTTAGAGGTTATGGCTACTATATTCACTAAGATAGCCCACGGTGAGATACCTTCATACAAGGTGGCGGAAAATGAGGATTTTTATGCTTTCCTGGATATCAATCCGATGTCAAAGGGGCATACTCTTGTCATTCCGAAGAATGTAGAGGATGATTATATCTTCAACCTTGATGAAAGTACATATATGGGACTTTGTGCCTTTGCGAGGAAAGTCGCTCTTGCGATAGAGCGTGCCGTACCATGCAAACGTGTCGGTGTGGCCGTGCTCGGAATGGAAGTTCCCCATACGCATATCCATCTTGTCCCTCTCAACAGTGAGGCTGATATGGATTTCAGAAAACCTAAGCTACAACTTGCAGCGGATGAGTTTGTTTCCGTTGCCCAGTCAATACTTTCAGAATATGAAAAACTTTAATTTCAAAGCGGTGGCTGCATTGTGCGCCGCTTTAGCTTTGGTGTCTTGCGGAAAGACGGCTTCTGTCAAGGGAACTGTTGCGGATGCACCTGAATCGGAAGTTATAGTCAAACTGCTTGATGTCAACCGTTATGAGGTACTTGATACGGTTGCTACAGGCAAGGACGGCAGCTTTTCCTATAAAGTGGAGATAAAAAAGAATGAACCGGAGTTCATCTATCTTTTCTATAAGGAAACCAAGATCGCATCGCTTCTTCTGCAGGCAGGTGACAAGGTCAATGTCTCTGCTGATACTTTGGGGGCATTCTCCGTGTCCGGTTCCGCCGAGACGGAAAAACTGATACAGGTGGAGAAGGAGCTTGCTGATTTTTCAGCACGTTTTCTTGCACTGTCCGACAGGCTTGACAAAGCTGATCCTGCTTCAGCCGAGGCGAAGGCCATTACCCAGGAGATGGGCAAAGAGTATATAGGATATTATAGAAGCCGCGTGAAATATGTGATGGAGAACTCACATTCCCTGACTGTGGTCCCTGTGATGTTCCAGATGATTTCTCCCAATCTTCCTGTATTTTCACAGGAGACGGATGCGATACATTTCAAGAATATGACTGACTCGCTTTCTGCGGTATATCCTGATTCGAGATATGTCAAGGCCCTCAAGAAAGAGGCGGACAGAAGGCAGGGGATACTTGAATTGGGAATCAGGCTTCAGAATGCCGAGCAGCTCGATTTCCCTGAAGTCGAAATGCCGGATGTCAATGGCGTGAAGCGCAAACTCAGTGAGGTTGACAGGAAAGTTGTCCTCCTGCACTTCTGGTCGGCGGCTGATCCTGCACAGAAAATGTTTAATCTTGATGTGCTTGCTCCTGTCTACAATGATTTCAAGTCAAAGGGATTTGAAATATATCAGGTGGCCATCGATGTGGACAAGGCATCCTGGGCGAGAACTGTAAAAGAGCAGAATCTCGGCTGGATAAATGTCTGTGACGGACTTGGAACCGCTTCGCCTGCTGTCGGAGCCTACAATGTCAACAGATTGCCTGTGTCATATCTGCTTGCTGACGGTCAGCTGATCGGTGAAAGGATTTCCGATGAAGCATCCCTCCGGAAAGTTCTGAACAAGCTGCTGTAAGAAAATCCTCTGTCTTTTAAGGTGGGTGCTTGTATGTGGTTGACTATAAAGTTGTTACAAAACAGTATGCTCTATATGACGCATGCTGTTTTGTAATTTATTGTGTTTCAGTTTGTTGTGAGACCCCAAGCCGGTCAGGGTTTGAGGCAGCCGATAGGTACGACATAGACATCGTCTTCCCTTTTGTATGCGATGCTGCCTACTGCTGTCAGGACCATCTTGAATGACGGTGTCTGCATCTTGTCCGTATCAATGATTGAGGCCAGTTTGTTGAGCGATGCAGCTCCTTCGTCTATGAGTTTTTGTCCTCCGAGCTTTATTTCAATTAAAGCGTATTTACCGTTTCTGAGGTGAATGACCGCATCACATTCAAGACCGTTGCTGTCTCTGTAGTGATATACGTTGCCGTACAGGGCGTCTGCATATACTCTGAGGTCACGTGCTGCCATTGTTTCAAAAAATAGCCCCATTGTGTTCAAGTCATTTTCCAGATCTGCCGGGCCTATTCCAAGAGCAGCTGCAGCAATGGATGGGTCTATAAAATATCTGGTATCGCTTGTCCTTATCGCCGCCTTTGAACGCAGGTTCGGATTCCAGGATGCCATATCTTCAATCACAAAGATTTTTTTGAGGGCGTCAATATATGAAGCGACAGTTTCCTCGTCGAGACTGCTGATGTCGTTTGCCGCCATATCATTTTTTATTCCGATAATGGTAGCTTGGGTTCCTTGGTGACGTGCAAGAGAACGCATAAGCCTTTGGGTTCTTGCCGGGCTTCTGTTGACGTTGTCGACTGATGAAATATCTGTTTCTGTAACTGCTTCATAATAGGAATACGCAGTCTCCAGGGCATATTCTTTTTCCAGATTTGTTGCAATGGGCCAACCTCCGCGGCATATAAGATAGGCTATGTCTGAGAGTTGCAGATTACATTCGCTGAATATGGCCTTGGGGGCATTCTCAAACAGTCCGCCCAGGCTGATTGCCCCGTTTGACTCTCCTGACTCATACAAAGACATCGGACGCATTTTTATATGCGTTATTCTTCCCGTTCCGGTGTGGTGTATTTTCTCCTTTTCCTTGTCGCTCAACGGCACCGCTGAACCTGTAAGAATGAACTGTCCGATTCCATTGCTGTGGTCGACCGAATATCTGACTGCGTCCCAAATCTGAGGGATAGTCTGCCATTCGTCCAAAAGGCGTGGCTTGTCGCCTTCAAGCAAGGCGTTGATGTTCATTTCTGCAAGTATGAGGTTCTTGTTGAATGCCACAGGGTCGGAAACATAGTTTATGCTTTTGGCCTGCTGTTCAGAACTTGTGGTTTTTCCGCACCATTTGGGACCTTCGACAAGAACTGCTCCAGTAGATTTGAGCTTTCTTTCAAGAAGAGAGTCCGCTATGCGCTTTTTATAGATGGAATGCGCCATATTAAATCTTGTTTATAACCCATAGGCAAAACTAATGACAATATTCCTTTTAATCAATACTTTATGGTGATTTTCGGTGAAATGTGGAAATAAAATCGGTGAAATGTGGAAATAAAATCGGTGAAATGTGGAAATAAAATCGGTGAAATGTGGAATCAGAACAATTTTTTCTTGCTGGCGGTGGCGACGAATTCCTTGAGGTAGAACGGTTCGAAGTAGGCCACATCCCTGAAATTTCCTTCATTGAATTCCTTCATTGCAGGCATAAGCATTGACGAGGCTTTCGGACAGCACTGTGCAAAATGTGCGTTGGGATGTGTCAATGTGCCTCTGCATTTTTCCGCCCCGTCGCCGATGAAAAGTACCGGGCCTTCCGCCAGCTCTGCCGTGAAACTTCCTTCTGTCACTATATGAGGTTCAGTTTCTGTCAGCTGTTTTCCTTCAGGGGAAAATACGGCAGTGTAGACTTCCATCCTTCTGGCATCTACCATAGGGACTATATATTTGCATCCTTCCGGAAGAGCGTCCTCTGAAATGGCCTGCCATGCAAGCGTGTCAAGGGTTCCGACTGCTATAAGTGGAATATCGGCTCCGAAACAGAGTCCTTTTGCCGTGGATACTCCTACTCTCAGCCCTGTATATGATCCTGGACCCATACTTACACAGACTGCGCTGCAGTCCCGTATTGTCATATCGTTCTCTTCAAGCATTTCCTGTATGAACGGGGCTGTAAGTGAGGCGTGGGCTTTCTGCCCGCTGCTTTCTCTATATGAAATTATTTCTCCGTCCTTTGCAAGGGCGGTTGAGCACAAGGCTGTGGAAGTCTCGATCAGTATTATATTTTCCATTTCAGTAGTCTTTTTATGGCGTTATATTCCCATAATCAGCCCTTTGAGATAAGGGAATACGGAGTATGCCATATTTTTCAGAGGGTAATAGAATGCCGAATCGGCAAGCGTCTTTTCCGGTACGAGACCGAAGGTCGTATTCAGGGCGTTGAACGCCAGAATGACAAGTCCCAGTATGATTGCGCATTTCAGGAATGCGAACAATACCCCCAAAAGTTTGTTCAGCCAGCTCAGCATGATTATTTTTATTGTCGCCTCAAAGATTTTTCCTATCGCGAACAGTACGAAGACGACCACTACGAATATTACGGCGAAAGCGATTGTATTCAGCAGTTGCGGCGAAGTTTCTATCCATTGTGACATCCAATGGCTGAGTGTGACGGAAAATTTGAACGACAGCCACGTTCCGAGCACGAGAGATATGATGGCTATCACTTGTGAGATGAACCCTTTTCTCAGTCCGTTGATGATAGCCGGGATGAAGCATAGCAACAGAATAATATCCAGAATATTCATAGTTTGCGATAATATTTTCAAATGTTTATATTTGCAAATTGTTTGAATCTGCAATGCGGTAAAAACCGGTTGCAAAATTATATAAAAAATATGACATTTAACGAGTATAAGAATTTGGATCTGGTCGCTGTCGGCAATGAAGTGCTTGACAGGTGGAAAAAGAACAATACTTTCAGAAGATCCCTTGAGGTCAGGGAAGGTGCTCCGGAGTTCATTTTCTTTGAAGGACCACCATCAGCCAACGGTATGCCTGGTATACACCATGTTATGGCACGTTCGATCAAAGATGCAATCTGCCGGTACAAGACGCAGAGCGGATATAAGGTGGCCCGTCGTGCAGGATGGGATACCCACGGGCTTCCTGTCGAATTGGGTGTCGAGAAGATGCTTGGTATAACCAAAGAGGATATCGGCACCAAGATAAGTGTAGAGGACTACAACAAAGCCTGCCGCAAGGAGGTTATGAAATATACAAAAGAGTGGGTTTCCATGACGGAAAGGATAGGTTATTGGGTTGATATGGATGACCCTTATATCACATACGACAACCGTTATATCGAAACCCTATGGTATCTGCTTAAGAAGATTTATGACAAAGGTCTTCTTTACAAGGGTTATTCAATACAGCCTTATTCTCCTGCTGCCGGTACCGGACTCAGTTCACACGAGCTCAATCAGCCTGGCTGCTACCGTGACGTGAAAGACACTACGGCTACGGTGCAGTTTGAGGTCATAAAGGATGAAAAGTCACAGATACTGTTCGGATGCGAGACTTTCCCGGTGTATTTCCTCGCCTGGACTACCACGCCGTGGACGTTGCCTTCCAATACCGCATTGTGCGTAGGTCCGGAAATAAAATATGTACGGGTTCTTTCATTCAATCCTTATAGCGGTGCTCCGGCTATTTATGTTGTCGCCGAGGCTCTTCTGAATACTCTGTTCAATCCGAAAGCTGCGGAAATTCCTCTTGAGGAATACAAGCAGGGAGACAAGCTTGTGCCTTACAGGGTTCTTGAAGGCTCGTTCAAGGGATCCGAACTTGTGGGAGTATCATACCATCAGCTGATTCCTTGGTTCAAGCCTGATGCAGGCGCTTTCCGCGTGATTTCAGGTGATTACGTGACTGTAGAAGACGGAACAGGAATAGTCCATATCGCTCCTACTTTCGGTGCGGATGACAATAAGGTGGCCAAGGCTGCCGGTGTTCCTGCGCTCAGGGTTCTTGACAGGAACGGTGAATATCAGGCCCAGGTGGACCGTCAGGGACGTTTCTTCAGGATTGAAGATCTGGATCCTGCATACGTGGCGGAGAGGGTTTCGGATGACTATAAGGAATTTGCCGGAAGATATGTCAAGAACGCATACGATTCTTCTCTTGACGCTGACGCCCCTACGCTTGATGTAGACATCTGCGTTATGCTCAAACAGCAGGGAAAGGCGTTCAGGATAGAAAAACATACTCATAATTATCCTCATTGCTGGAGGACGGACAAGCCAGTGATATATTATCCTCTTGATTCGTGGTTTATCAGGACTACTGCCGTAAGGGACAGGATGATAGAGCTGAACAATACAATTACCTGGAAACCGGAGGCTACCGGTACGGGACGTTTCGGCAAATGGCTTGAGAACATACAGGACTGGAACCTTTCACGCAGCCGGTATTGGGGAACCCCTCTTCCTGTCTGGAGAACGGAAGACGGCAAGGAGGAGAAGTGCATAGGTTCTATGAAAGAGTTCTATGCTGAGATAGAAAAGGCTGTCGCAGCCGGTGTTATGGAGTCAAATCCTCTGAAGGACAACGGTTTCGATCCTTCTGATATGTCAAAGGAGAATTATGACAAAATCGACCTCCACAGACCGTATGCGGACAATGTATTCCTTGTTTCCGATACAGGCAGGAAGATGATCCGTGAGACGGACCTTATCGATGTGTGGTTTGATTCCGGAGCGATGCCGTATGCACAGGAAGGTCTGCGCAATCTCGGTGCTCCGAGATTCGGATGCACAGCTGATTTTATTGCTGAGGGAGTTGACCAGACACGCGGATGGTTCTATACTCTTCACGCGATAAATACTATGGTCAGCGACAAGTGCGCGTTCAAGAGAGTCATTTCAAACGGTCTTGTGCTTGACAAGGACGGCAACAAGATGAGCAAACGTCTCGGCAATGCGGTGGATCCGTTCACTGAGCTTGACAAATATGGACCTGATGCTCTCAGATGGTATATGCTTACCAATTCACAGCCGTGGGACAACCTCAAATTTGACATTGCTGGTGTGGATGAGGTTAGAAGGAAGTTCTTCGGTACATTGTACAACACGTATTCTTTCTTCGCGCTTTATGCCAATGTGGACGGCTTCGATATCGAAGCTCCGAAGGTGCCTGTGTCAGAGCGTCCTGAAATAGACAGATGGGTGGTTTCAATGCTGAATACTCTTGTCAAAGAGGTTGTGGAGGCATACGAGGATTACGATATTACTGCTGCAGGGCGTCTTATCCAGGATTTCGTGTGTGACCATCTGAGCAACTGGTATGTACGACTCAACAGGAAGAGATTCTGGGGCGGTTCTATGGACAGGGACAAGCTGTCCGCATATCAGACTTTGTATGAGGTGCTGGTGGCTGTTGCCAAACTGGCGGCTCCTATTGCTCCTTTCTTTATGGACAGAATGTATCTTGACCTTGTTCCTGGAGCAGAGTCTGTACATTTCGTGTCAATGCCTTCATACGATGCTTCCGTTGTCGACAAGGATCTTGAGGAAAGGATGGATCTTGCCCAGAGGGCATCTTCTATGGTGTTGGCATTGAGGAGAAAAGTAAATATAAAGGTAAGACAGCCGCTTTCCAAGCTTGTCATTCCTGTGATAGATCAGAGAGTAAAGGAGCAGCTTGAGCTTGTCAAAGGTCTTCTCCTGGGTGAAGTCAATGTCAAGGAGGCTGAGTTCCTTGCTGATACAGAGGGCTTGATTACGAAGAAGATCAAGCCGAACTTCAAGACGCTCGGAAAGATGTACGGAGCCAAGATGAAGGCTATTTCAGCTGCTTTCAATATGTTGGGACAGGCTGAAATATCTGCGATCCAGGCCCAGGAGGCTACAGGGGAAGGATATATGCTTACTCTGGCGGACGGCGATCAGGTCAAGATCGTGAAAGGGGACTATGAGATTTCTTCCGAAGATATGCCGGGATGGCTTGTCGCAACGGAAGGCAGCCTTACACTTGCCCTTGACATTACGGTTACCGATGACCTGAAGAAGGAAGGTATTGCCAGGGAGCTTATAAACAGGATTCAGAATCTTCGCAAGGACAGCGGATTTGATGTTACGGACAAAATAAACGTCAAAATATTTGCGGACGGTGAAGATGGTGCAGATATTGCTGATGCACTTTGCGCTTTCGGTGACTATGTCGCTTCACAGACCCTGGCCAAGACGGTAGAGGCCGGTGCTCTGGCTGATGCAGGTAATGCTGCTGAGGTGGAATGGGGCGATGGTGTCATCCGCATAGAAGTTGTGAAGTTGTAGTCTGCGATTTGTGGACATTATTGATAATACTTAAAATAATAGCGATATGGCTGAAGAAATGAAGGATGGCGGACAGGATATTCAGGTCCGCTACAGCGATGAAGAGCTTCAGGAGTTCAAGACTATAATTCTTGATATGCTTGACAAAGCGAAGAAAGAGTATAAGACTTTGCGTGATATGGTCACACATGGTTCAAGCAATGATATAGAGGATACATCTCCTACGTTCAAGATTATGGAGGAAGGAGCGGCTACCCTTTCAAAGGAAGAGGCCGGACAGCTTGCCCAGCGTCAGTATAAATTCATTCAGAACCTTGAGGCTGCCCTTGTCCGTATTGAGAACAAGACATACGGTGTATGCCGTATGACAGGCAAGCTGATTCCTAAGGAGAGGCTCCGTCTTGTTCCTCACGCCACTTTGACTGTGGAGGCAAAGGAAATGCTAAACAAGAAATAGGATGAAGATTTCCAAAGGAAAGCAGCTGCTGATATTGGGTGTCATATTGGTGGTTCTTGACCAGGTGATCAAGATTCTGGTCAAGACTAATATGACTCTTGGCGAGAGTTTCAACGTCATCGGAGACTGGTTCCGTATATGTTTCATTGAAAATGAAGGAATGGCTTTCGGAATGAAATTCGGAGGTATGGCAGGGAAGTTTCTTCTTTCACTGTTCCGCATATTTCTTTTCGGCGGGCTTGTATACTGGATATCAAAGCTTCTGAGAAAAGGCGATACTCCTGTGGGGGTGGTTGTCGGACTTACTATGATCGCCGCAGGCGCGTTGGGAAACATAATTGATTGTTTCTTTTATGGACTTGTATTCTCTGAATCGACGCCGTGGGCTGTGGCTGAATTTGGCGGACATTACGCTCCGTTTATGTTCGGCAAGGTTGTGGATATGTTCTACTTTCCTATTATCGATACCGTATGGCCGGAGTGGATGCCTTTTATAGGCGGCAATCCTTTCAGGTTCTTTGAGCCTGTCTTTAATTTTGCTGACAGCTGCGTCACTTGCGGTGCGTTGTATCTGATATTTTTCCAGTATAGGTTTTTTACCTCGGAAGAGAATAAAGGAGTTTCTGAATAATTGCTTGTTCTGTTATGAATAGGTTGGCTATAGTAGGTTGCGGCAGGCTTGGCAATATTGTTGCCGGGGCTGTCGCAAATGGTTTTTTGCCGGAATATGAACTTGTTGGAGCATATTCCCGCAGTTATGAAAAGGTTGCCGGGCTGGCGGCTGAATTTTCCGGAAGCTGTACCGCCTGCCGGACTCTGTCTGAACTTTTTGACCTTAAACCGGACTATATTGTGGAGGCGGCCTCTCCTGCGGCTATGCGTGAGCTGGCCATACCTGCTCTGGAGAAAGGGATCTCGATAGTGACTCTGTCCATAGGGGCATTCGCTGACGATGAGTTCTATGCTTCTGTACGGAGTGCCGCTTCGGCAGGAGGAGCACGTGTTTATGTCGCTTCCGGTGCGACAGGCGGATTTGACGTGCTGAGGACAGCTATGCTTATGGGCAATGCTTCCGCTGAATTTTTCAACGAAAAGGGACCCGATGCCTTGAGGGGAACGCCTGTATATGACGAATCTCTCCAGACGGATAAGAGAATTGTGTTTTCCGGCAGTGCGAAGGAGGCTATAGGACTGTTTCCTACAAAAGTGAATGTGACGGTTGCAGCTTCGCGCGCTTCAGTCGGTCCGGATAATATGCAGGTTACGATACAGTCAACTCCCGGATTCAAGGGTGATACCCAGCGTGTCGAGATGCGCAATGATCAGGTCCGTGCCGTAGTGGATGTCTATAGTGCGACAAGTGAGATTGCCGCCTGGTCCGTTGTAAACGTGCTGCAGAAAATAGTCTCCCCGATAGTTTTCTGAGGCTTTGGTTCCGTGAATGTAATAAACAGATGTTCCCATCAGGCGAAATTTTGTCCGATGGGAACATTTGCTTATTGAAGATATGGTTATCCGAGATATGCTTCGATATTGGCAATGACTTTTTCGCTGAGGCGGTCAAACGCCTGGATGGTACGTCCCGTGGAGACTTGCATACAGTGTACTTTCGGATGTGTCAGAAGATGCTCTCCTCCGAGTGCTCCGGTCGTGTCGCAATACAGCAGATTGTCACCTTCAAGCCATTTTAACATCGGCTGCTCGTCCCAGGCTGGGGAAAGACCTGTGTTGAAAAGGATTTTCCTGTCTCCTAAAGCCTTGAATTCATCTTCGTGAAGAAGTACGGTGTTTTTGTTGAGACAGCAGAATATTGCTTCATTGTCTCTTAAAAGTTCTTTCATGGGCTTGAATACATATCCTTTTTCAGAAGCCCATTCTTTTTCTGAGCGTGCGAAATATGAGATTTCAGCTCCGAAAAAATGCAGTGCGTCGGCTATCATCCCTCCTGATTTTCCGAGGCCGACGATACCTGCTTTCAGTCCTGTTATTTCTTTCGGTGTGCTTTCCCAAGATGGTTGGCCGAAACCGTGCATAAGCCTGACAAGTTCGCTGATGACATATTCGACGACTCCTTCATCTCCATAGTCACGTATACCTGTTACGGTGATTCCACGCTGCCCGGCATAATTTATATCCACATTGGCACTTTCCGGAGAATATAGAGAGCAGCACATTCCGATATATCTGACGTTAGGGCATTTCTCAAGTGCCGGTCTCTCCAGTCTTGAAGTATAGCTGAGCAGAACAGCGTCCGCATCTCCTATTCTGTTGATGATTTCTTCATCTGTCTGCGGTATGTCATCATAAGTTACGACTTCCCGTGCGAAGTTGTAAAGTCTTTTTTCAGCGGCCGGTATGAGGCTGACCGGCTCTATTGCAACAAGTTTATTGAACATATTAAGTATATATTGCAGTTTTGTGTTTTCCGTATGATGGACTGCTGATGTTTATTAAAATTGACAGTAATGCAAAGTTAAGGTTTTCGCGACAAAGTACAAGTTGCACCTGTCCTTAACATCCTTTGGGCAAGACTGTCTGTGATATGTTTGTGCAAATCAGAAAAAACATGAAGATTCAAGATAGAAGTGCAACGGTGTGTGGTTAACCCGCCACCGTTGTGCGTTCCTGGGCGACACAAAAAAAGAAGGGGAACCCGAGGTTCCCCCGGATCAATTAACTTTGTGTTGCAAATGAAATATCATCAACTGACCCGTGAGCAAAGATACGCAATATATCTGGGTCTGCAATCAGGAGAGAGCCTCAGCGCCATTGCT
>Ga0073906_1000809_pt1 | contig 54306 bp, 32 predicted proteins | sample Inofromicrocosms_FD_65485 | JGI IMG/M metagenome (GOLD analysis project Ga0073906, IMG submission 65485) | Mouse cecum microbial communities from Vienna, Austria - Inoculum for glucosamine and mucus D2O microcosms | ecosystem: Host-associated > Mammals > Digestive system > Large intestine >...
CTACATCAGACCATCAAAAACAATGAATCAAAGATGAATGATTAGCCAAAATGTAAGGAAACTTACAAGACCGCTCTAAATATCCGATATTACGTGCTTTTCGAGCGCGGCGCAGGCTGCTTTGGATTGAATGAAATAAGGATCCATAAATAAAAATCAGGCGGTTAAGTTTTGGAATTTTCAAACTTGACCGCCTGATTTGTTACTGCTTCAGTTGATGCGAGAAGACAAAGACACGAAAGTGTTCTGCTTGTCAATATTTAAACTTTTTTAGTATGGAAAATGAAAAAGTGCGGGACCGGAGCGGTTCACGCACTTTTGGGATTGTGTTCGGAGAGATATCCTTGCGAGGAGAGGTGTCAGCGGATGTGTAGGCGGCGGACTTTGTTGCCGACGCGGATGATGAGAAGTCCACTTGTGGGTACGCGGAGGGTATTGGCTCCTGGGGCTACGTTGTGGCGGGCGAGGAGTATGCCGCTGATGGTGTATATTTCGGCGGTGGCCGACTCGGCGACAGTGACGAGAATGGTGGTGCCGTCGGCGGTGGTGATGGCGGTTTCATCGTCGGCGTCGGGGGCGTGGATGTCGGATGTGTTACTTATCACGACGCGGCAGGGTTCGGATGCTTCGCTGACTACGTCAGGACCCCATACACCGTCTTCGTCAAGGGAGTGGGTCCATGCAGTGATGGTGTAGATAAAGTTGTCGTCTTCGGTGGCGTCGAGTCCTGTGAAAGTGTAGGAGGTGTCGGTGTTTTCGGTCTTGTAAGATCCGATGTTTTCTCGGACTGTGCCTCCGGCATGGATGGTCTGTTCAATATAGATATCGTCGAAGAAAAGCATTTTGGATGCTCCGTCGCCGTCGAATTCTATGCGAATTGTGGTGGATGGTGTTCCGTTGTCGAACTGAAGGCTTAAGCTTTGTGCTCCTTGTTCGGCGAGGATGTGGGTAAGGGTTTTGTCACCGCTGGTGATACTGATGATGTCGTCCTTGTCGCCGTAGATGTTGAGGCGGACGGTGAAATTGCCTTTGTCGGCCGAGAGGTCGAGTGCAGGGGATGTGAGGTGGATGTCTTCGCCGTATGCTTTGTAGGTGTTGTCGAGTCCGAACATGCCGGCGACTACGCGCACTCCGAAGTAGTTGTACTGCCATCCGGGGATGGTGGTGATGTCGTCGATATTGTCGTAGAAAGGTGCGGGCCAGTCGAGGTCGCCGGAGGTGATTTTGTTGAAGTCTTCATGTACGAGGGGGACGAGGACGTCGGTGGTGGCGATGTATTCTTTTGAAAGATTGATTATGTAGCCCATGGCACGGAATGTTGGCTGCCAACGTGCGGTGAAGCCGTCGAGGGTGATGTTTTCGGCAGGGAGTGTGACGGGGCGGTCAAGCTCGTTGAGGGGGACGTGTACTTTGCGTTCTTCGGATTCGTCGGAGATGTATTGGTCGTTGACGCTTCGCACGCGGTAATAGTAGTCGATGCCTTTGACTGTGCCGTCGACGTCAAGGGTGCAATCGGTGGTGGGGGTGTCTTTTAGGAGGTATGTGCGCTTGTCGGCTTCATCGCGTGTGTAGACCGAAACGAGGTAGCTTTGCGCGAGAGGCACGGGGTTCCAGCGTGCGGTGAAGTGTTCGTAGGTGACGTTGCGTGGGAAGTGTATGATTGGTGCGGGGAGGGCATAGTAGTCCTGGATGATTTCGAAGTCGTCGAGTAGCCATTCATCGCCTTCGGAGGCTATTTCTATGAAGGCGAGGTGGTTGCCATAGCCGGGATGGTACAGGTCAACGTCGTAGGTGGCCCATGTGGATGTGATTTCTATGATCTCGGTCTGTATGGCATTGGAGGTGTAGGCATCGTAGAGTTCGATGTGTATCTTGGCGAGGGCGTCGTTGTCGGCTGTGAGTTTGCGTGCGCGGAAGCGTGCGGTGAACTTGCCTTCGTCCATGCGTACGTCGGCGTATGGCGTGCGGAGGTAGCCCTGTACTTCTTCGGTTCCGAACCAGTCGGATTGCTCGAATTTCATGATGGCGAGTGCTCCTCCCGCTTCGTGGAGTCCTCGGCCGCTCCACTGGAGTCCACCTGTGAGGCTGGGGTCGATTTTGCCTCCGGTGCTGAGTTCGTCGGTGGCGGGTGCATTTTCAGTGCCGTTGACGAGTGCGTCAAAGTGTTCGGCGAATGTTGGAACGAGTTGACCACGGGGATCAGCCTTTGCTGCGAAGGCGAGGGCGGTAGCGCTGAGTGCAAAACCGAGTGAAAGTAAATACTTTTTCATATAGAGAAATGTGAAATTTGGAATTTTAGGAATAAAGTGATTTAAACTTGTTTTTATCTATTAATAAACCGTTAAGATACAGAGTGCTATCTATATTCTGTGTGGTATAAACCCTTTTATAAAAATGAACTGATGTACGCTATACTCAACAAAGTTACAATAAAATATGATATATATAACTTTATTTTTTAACTGAAAAATGCCGGTCTGATAACAAAAACTTAGTGCATAAATGGAAATGACTATGATGCAGGCAATAAAAAGGCAAGTCCGGCATCACTGTCGGGCTTGCCTTGTCTGTATGAAAAATCTGTATATTATCGTCCTCCTGCGGTTGAGCGGTCGGCGTCGGCGCTGATGTTGACAAGTTTGTCGGCTCCGCGTTTCTGACGGCCCCATTGGAGGTTGTAGTTAACGGTTATGTAAGGCATCCGCATGTCGAGGCGCATGTGCTGCTCATTGCGGTTCCACCGGCTGAGCGACATCGATCCTTGGTCGTACTTTCCGAAGGGCATTATTATGCCGGCTCCGAACTGCCAGGATTTCAGGTTGTAGCTCAGTTCTATGATGTTGAGGTCTTCACCCCATGAGATTTTTTCGCCCCATAAGCTGCGTTGCGAGCGCACGTATTGGCCGCTGAGTACAAAGCCCCAGTGCATAAGCCGGAGTTGCGCGTTACCGCTCCATGCGCTGTTGTGAATATCGTAGCCGGTGCCGCGCATACGTTCCATACGGTATTGCAGGTATCCGCTTGCCGTAAGCCAGCCGGGTATGATCTCGATTTGCGGTGCGAGGAAGAACGAGAGGTTCTGAAGTCCCCGGCTGTTCTCATAAGTGGTGATAAGCTTGTTGTCTTCCCAGAAGAGGAGGGGAGTGATGGCATTCGGGGATGTGAAGGCACGGACGCCGAAAGAGCCGCTTACACGAGGAAGGTTAAATCCATAGCGGAAAGTCAGCATGTATGAACTTGCTGTCTTAAGATTCTGATTGCCGACGCGCCACTGGAAGCCGTCGAGTTGCTGCGGCACGATATTTGTTTCGGCCAGAGATGGTGTCGACTGCCAGGTTGTGAAGTTAAGCCGGAAGTTATGGTTCTGATTCAAGGCGTAAGTGACTGTGGCTTGCGGACGCGGACTCCATGAATGGTTGCCCTGTCCGGTTTCTTTGAACATGAAGTCGGTGTATTGCATGCCCATGCCGGCTGTGGCGGTCCACTTGCCGAAGCGATGGAAATATTCGGCGAAGAAATAGACTTTGTCCTGACGCTGATGGAATATGCGTCCGTCGAGATTGTCATAGCGGGAGCGGTTGCGGTTGGCTATGTAGGATGCTCCGGCGGTAAGCCGTCCGTTCTCCCAGTTTTTTATATAGTCGGCTTCGAGGGCATAGGCCTGGTTCCAGTCTTTGATTTCGGTGTTTATCGATGTTATGTAATCCCATGGATCTATGGCATCCGGCAATCGCTCGAGATAGTCGGAATAGGAACGTCCGAAATAGAAAGAACTGTTGAAGTTTACAATCAGCATCTGTTTGCGGGCGAGGTTCTGCTGCCAGTAAAGTGATAGGGAAGGGGTATTTCCCCGGTCGCCGTGCGAATCGGTGAGCAATATGTCGTCGGAGCCGTCGCTGATCGAGAGGAGTCCGTTGTAGAGGAATCTGTCGGTGAATTTGTGGAACATGCCGAATTCAGCCATGAAAACAGTCGTGTCCGGCTTCACGTAGCTGTAGGAAGCCCACAGGTTACCGAATGTGTTGTCCATTGAGCCGCCTTTTGAAGTTTCGTCGCGTGTGAGGCTGCTTCCGTCGGGATAGGTGAATGTTTCCGTATAATCGCGGTGGGTCTTGATATTGTCGGTCAGTTTGAGGTTGGCGCCGATTTCCCATTGCGAGCGTCCGGTGTTGAACTTTGCGTCGGCCATATAGAAGCCCCAAGCCTGATTGAGCGCGGGTCGTGCCATTGCCATGAGCGAGCCGCCGACAGTCGGATTGCTTACTATAAAGTTGATCACGTAGTTTGCGCCTCCGTAGCGGAGTCCCGGATTGTCGATCCATTCCACGCGTCTGATGGTTTCGGGAAGAAGCGCCCTTACCTGCTCGATTGAAGATTCGCGGCCGTTGATGCGTAGCTGCACCGACTGTCCGGCAGCCTGAATGCTGCCGAGCGCATCGCTGACCGTAAGCGCAGGAATCATCAGATTGCCGAGCAGCTGTAGTCCGTTTTTTGAAGCCTCGACGGCACTTTTTGACGGATGGTATATGTCCATGTCGGCTTTGCGTATCACCTTAGGTGCTTCGATCACTATTTCCCGAAGTTCCTGCGCCGGAAGCGAGTCGACCGGTTCGGACTGCGCCACAACGCAAAGAGCGCATAGCAGAACGGCTATAAGTATTATTATCTTTTTCATTTTTGCTGAAAATTGTTTATTACTATGACGCAAAAGTACTGCCTTTCGTTACATCCGGCTTAAACAAATGTTGAAAAGTGACTTGGCTTTAGACTTTTTTTCGCAAACGGCTGAGGTGTGTCTGTGTAATGTTCAGAAAAGATGCTATGTCTTTAAGGGGGAAAAGTGAAAAAAGGTCGGGATGTCGCGAAATCAAATCGTTGTAACGTTGCTGCGGCGTTTTGATGTGTAAGTCAACGTATCTGTCGTACACTGTGGAGAATACTGACTCGGTGCTTGTCATGACCATTTCTTTTAATTCGGGGTCGGTTTTCAGGCGTTCGCCCAGCATGGCTGTCGAGAGGCAGTAGATGTCGCATGGCGATTCGGCAACGACCGAGGCCCGCGCTTTCTGACCGCGCAACGAGAAAGGAAAGTCGGTTACGAATTCACCTGTAAATTCCAGTCCGATTACATGTTCGGAACAATCTTCGCCGTAGACGACATATTTAAGGGTGCCGGATTTGATGTAACCGATATATCGTGCCACATGCCCTGCGGTAAAAAAGGCCTCGTCTTTTTCGTAGTGTCGCAAAGTGCCATGACGTAAACAAAGAGCCCTCCAGTAGGCTGTTGCCGGGCTTTCAATGTACGTATTGAATTTGTCTGTCATACAGATTCATGCCGTGGCTCCCGGCGATTATTGTGAAAAGAAAACGTGAGCCAACTATGCTACGTCTTAGTTTGTAGGTCGTAGGAAACCTTTGATGCAGATGTAACAATAGCAGCCCACGCTATGCGCGTGAGAACCACTATGCTATCTCTTGCATCGTTTTCTGAATTTCCTACGTTCACAAACTACAAGATACGCATAACGTTTCTTTTTTATCCGAAATGTTGTGCAGGCCAAAGGCTTGCGATGGCAAAGTTACAAATAAAATACGGTAATGACCCGAGATTCAGTTAAAATTCAAAAAATATTTGTTCGTTCAGAGTTCTCCAAAGACGTAAATTTTTAACTTTGTGCGTCGAACGACTTCAACAGGTGGCAGACTTTATCGATATCAGGAAAAGGAATTGCATTATTCGCGGTCAACGGATGATAGTATTGTTGACGGTCTTTTTTGCGATTATGTCGTCGAATGGTCAGACACAGCCTGTCGTTGTCGCCGATTCGCTGACAAGGCAAGCTCTGTCGTGTGCGTCAGTATTCGACAGGAATGGAAAAGCGGCAGGTATTACTGATGGCAAAGGCCGGCTCCCGTACATATCCGGGGACATGTTTCCGATTACCATCCGTTATCTGGGCTTTCATGAAACAAGGCTTGATTCGATAGCGGGTGATTCGGTTTTTCTAAAAGAACTTACAACCGAGTTGCCTGAGATTGTGGTGGAATCAAGACAACATAAGCTTCTCCATATCTTAGCCTATGTCAGAGAGTATTCCACGTTGAGTACCTATACGGATACCGTATTTCTGTTCAGGGAGAAAATGGTCGATTATATGATTGTGCCGGATAGAAAAATAAAGTTCAAGGGGTGGCATGCTCCGAGAGTTCTAAAGAGCAAATCATATTACCGATTTACAGATTCTCAGGGGCTTGACAGTGTAAGCGACCGCTGTAACCATCATTTTTCCTGGTCAGACTGGATTGGCATCATATCTTCTGCCGGATTGCCCGCAAGGCTGCGAAATGTATCGATGGGGACTGATACAGTAATTGGGAGATACAGTCCTGCCGAGATCTGGACAAAGAAAGAAGACAGGATAAGCATTGATATTAATGTTCTGGCAGATACAACGAGTCGGAAATGGGTGCGTAACCTGTCCTCGTTTTTTAAAGAATATCTTGATTTTGAAAATTTTCGATTGCGATATAATTATGCTGATGTAATAAGAGGCGATTCGTTATCGGTCATTGATTTGTCAGCATATTCTTTCGCGATAGAATCAAATGGCCGGGGACGGGAGATGTTCAGATTCAACAAGAAGGACGAGCCATTTTTTGTAAACACGTTTGCTGAGGTATATATTCTTGATAAGGAATATATAACAGTGAAAGAAGCTAAGAAATGGGAGCGACGGAAGTTTGAAACGGATGCTTTTGATATAATCGAGCCTGCCGAAGCTCCTGCTTTGCAGGCATCGGTCATGGATCTTGTGGCGCGAGTGAATGAGATAAGTCATGACGATGTCAGATTGGATTTTACACCTGACCGCAGACTGATGGGACGTGGTGTAAGGAAGCAAAATATAGGCCAGCGTGCATTGTCCTTGTTAAAACAAGTGACAGGAATTACAAATATCCGCTCTCGTCGAAACTTTGATCGGAATTGGAACGATTTCAGAAAAAGCAGGAATAATAAAAATAGAAAAATCAATGACAAATGACATTCGTGACAAAATTTGTGCCGGAATGTTGCTGTTGAGTACTATTGCCTGATTATCTATTTACTACAATTATGCAGAATAAGCTCCAAGGTACTTTTGTAGCCGTTCAGCCTGTATTTTAGTGATTTTTATGAATGAAATGTGTTGGCGTATGGTATTAAGTCCGAATTCATCGATAATTTTACCAAATGACACATTTAGAAAAATGGATGGCAGAGATGTAACCGATTCCATATCAACCACAACCTTTTGTCCATTGGAAATCTCTTTTTTTATAATATCATAAAACATTGTTCCGGCTATGGTAAGATCGGAATTTTGCTTTAGAATGTCGTTTAAGAAAATGGTTGCCATAATATGAAATTTAAAGATTGAATGATTCGAGTACTTCCTCGTCCTCGAATTCTGTCATATTAACAGTCAAATATATTAACGTACCGGGGAAAGAAAAGTTATTAATGTGATATGGTTTTAATCCGTTTTCAGTCTTATGTATTAACCCATGATTACTTATTATACGGGCTTGTGATGCGGCAGAAAGAATGTTACTCATCCCGAAACCTTTATTTCTTGAGGTCGATTTAACGGTTGCGTTATCTTTTAATGCCCAGATTATTGCGTCTGTGTCTTGTTTAAAAGATGGTATAAATCGTTTTACGGATGTAGGTATTCCAATGCCAAAGTCTGCGACAGCATAAGATAATTCTTGTTTTTCTTCATTATAAAATATAATGGAGAAAGCGTTGCCATTAGCATGCGCGTGGTCAAAAACGTTATAAAAAGCTTCGACCAAGCTTACACTTATAGCACTAAGATCTTTATTTTTGAAATATTTACGTTTGAAATATTCTTCAACATTCTTTGCATATAGATCCTTTTCGGATTCAATTATTCGCCATAAATTGAAAATGTTGGCAGATGAATTTGCATTTACATGATTTTTACCGCCACTCCAGTATGCTGCAAAGTCCAAGTCATTAAATATGTATTCATATAAATCGGTGTTGGACGTATCCATAGATACAATATATCCTTTGCTGTCAAGATAATGAATGAGGCATGCCAGTGTTACCAAATGTAATGGTCCCAATGTCTGACGGTTTATGGACGGAGAGAACGACAACATTATATTCAGGCGTAAACATTGCTGCCGGTATTTTGTATAAGCTATCGCTATATTGTATAACCAGTCGCTTTCGTTAGAAGAGTCAAAATATATGTTATCTTATGTTTGCATATAACAGATTTACCTATGCAAAGGTAATTAATACTATGGATAAAACAAATTAATAATCATTAATAGGAAATCGATAAGTTCTATTTATCGTTTACTGCGGTTATGAAAAAAGAAAACGCTGTGTCAGTCGCGACACAGCGTTTCGGGTTTCAGGACTTGGAATAGATTATTTCTGTATGAATTTGCGGCCTTTGCTTACGACAATGCCTTTGTAGCTTTTGTCGACGGGTTGTCCGAAGAGGTTGTAGACTGTGTCGTCAGCATCTGTGTCGACGGCTACGTTGCCTATGCCCGCACCACCGAGCACGGATGCATCGTTGTGGGCCATGATGTTTGTGAGGTAGATTACGGGAGAGTGGGGGTAGTCGTTGGGGAGAGCTTCACCGCCGAACTGGAGTACGTTGATGCAGTGTTGGGGAATCTCGTTTTTCTTTTCCCATGTGAAGTCAGCGCGGTCAAGATCGATGTCGATGCTTTTCCATTCTCCGCCTTTGAGGTCGAATATTTCAGTAACAAAAGATTCGCCGGGCCACCAGTTCTGGAATTTGATGCAGATCTGGTCGTCGTTCTGTGCCCAAAGATCCAAATGGAAGAAACGATAGTCGCTGATGTCGACGGTGGCCTGGAATTGCAGAGGCAGGAAGTCGAGGTTGTCGATGCGCACGGCAGCACCGTCGCCGCATTCGTCGTCGCTTATGACGCACTGCTGTCCCCATACGGGAAGTGTCCATGCGTTTGCGGGATTGCCCTGTGAGTCACGGAATACTTCGAAGAATTTTTCTTGGTCAGAGGCGTAAATTACAGCCACATCGGACGGATCCCATTTGATTGTCGGGGGAGTGTCGGGAGTCTGTGCGCCAGCGGTGACAGTGATGATAGCCATTGAGGCGAGAGAGAGAATTCGAGTAGAAGTTTTCATATTTGGATTTATTAGTTAAATTAGTTTTTATATTGAGGTACTGCAGCGGTCAGTTTATTTTGTTGTTTAAGCCCGGAACCATTGTCCGGCAGTCACAGTCGGGTTCGCCGATTCCGGGCTTGCTCATCAATTTTCACTAACCTAATCTGTTTTTACCTTTGGATGTATTTTTTACCGTTGCGAACAACAATACCTTTGAAGCTTTCGTCGACGGGCATTCCGAAGAGGTTGTATGCCTGACCGGCTTCTTCGTCGCCGAGGATTACGTTCTCGATGCCTGTTTCCGTGTTGTCAGGGAATTTGACGCTGAGATTTTCAGGTCTTTCGGTTACGTCGGCAGGCAAGGCTGCGTAGGCGGTAAATGGGTATACGATTTGCCATTTTGTGACTTTGCCTTTGCCGTCGGTGCTGTCTTTGTCGTCCCAGAGGTTGAATGTACCGTTCTCAAAAGGATATACTCCGTTATTTTCGGTACCGTCTATAATGTTATGGGGCTGGAATACACCTACGAGGACATTGTGTTCGGTCGTTGCGTCGTTGATAAATGTCGGAGTGGTTTCAGTTCCGAGTGTGTAGGATGCGGTTCCTGTAATTTCCAATGTGTAGACACCGTTTACTGATGCTTTGAGAACAACAGGAGTGTTGGCAGCCAGAATCTGTCCCTCGATTTTTACGGCATCGAGTACTTCAGGCGTTTCAGGATTATATTTCAGCGTGAATGCTTCAACTTCGTTCGGCAGTTTGACGTCGGCAGGAGCCACAAATGTGCAGAAGTCTTTGATCTCTACGTCGATGTTGCTTGCAGGCTCTACGAAAAAGTTCATAGTCTTGTAGTCTAATGTGGTTTTGTAGATTCCTGCAGGCCATTTCTGATTGGGGGTGAAAGTGAATATGTCAGCGTTTGAACCGACTATGTAGTTTATTGTTGAACCCTTGTTGCCCTGCATGCCTTTGAACTGAGCGTTATCAAGTGCATTGTTGAAATAGGCGGAACAGGATTCACCGCTTGTACTTCCCGGGAAATATGCAAGCGCACGGCGGTTGGCGTCGGAAAGACCATAAGACGATATGCTCCATGCCACCTGAAGCCCTTTTGCATTGCTGTACAGGCTGAATGTGATAGTGCGTGAACCTGTGTTGGGTTGAATCAGATAGCTATTCCCGGCATTATATTTTATGGTATTTTTTGTTTCGTCAGGATTATTCAGATCCGTGATGGAGAAGAAATATTTTGCAGCTTTTGTCGTTGTGACTTCGTCAAGATTGAATGTACCGGAATAGATTGGAAATTCGCCGTTTTTTGCACCTGTATCGCTCATCGCTACCGTATAGGAGCCTGCGAGATCTGCCGGTTCGGTGCAGCTTACATTTATGACATAAGGAGAATTGCTTTCGGCTTCTTGAGCGAATGCTCCTGTGGCGATCAGCGCCGACGTAGCTAAAAGGAAAAATTTTTTCATATAAATAGATTTATTGGTTGAAAATTTTCATGGATGTTTTATGCAAAATTAATTACCGGATAATAATATCATGTAGAATAATCTGCCATTAGTATGCAAATATTCTGTAAAAGGAGGCTATTTTTTATGCAAGGATTTTGCAGAATCCTTTTTTTGTGCCGACCAGCCGGGGATTTTGCCTTGTAGACCGAGTTTCTGGGCATAGACAAATCCGGGGTCGCCGGGGCGCATGTCGTCGAAGTAGATCAAGGTTGCATTTTCGTCGAGCAGACGTTGCTGCAGGGCGTCGACGGGGACTGCCTGCACCGTCGTGCCGCGGTCGATGGCTATCGCCGCGGCGGCACCTGCGGCCTGGCCGAGAGCCATCCAGCAGGGTTCCATGCGCAGGGTTGAGAATCCGATGTGCGAGCCGCTGACGGGTACGGGCAGCAGGAGGTTTTCGACTTCTTTGGGAACGATCACGCCGTATGGCACGGTATAAACCGCGGTGGGGTAGCTGATGAATCCGTCGAGATGCACACGTCCGCTCTCGCGTTTTCGTGCGGCGTGGGAGTCGAGGGCGTAGTGGCTGGCAGTGATGCTTGTGGAGTGTACAGGAGGGCGGCCGCCTTCTGTCACGGGCAGTGCGTCTTTGGCCGTGAAGAAGTACATGCCTTCGAAGCGGCGTCCCTCGCGCACGTAGACCTGGCGCGGGAAGTTGCCGTTGTCTTTGTACTCCTGCGCCGAGAGTCCCCATCGGCGTATCTCGCGGCAGAACTGCGGAGGCAGAGCTGTGTCGGTGGCGGCAAACCAGAAGAGGCCGAGAGTATAGTCGCGTAGGCGTCGTGCGAAGCGGTCGCGCCATTCCCATGAAGCTGTCGGCCATGGCCAGTTTTCTTCGGGCAGGTCGGTGGATATGAATGCGGCGTGCTGGTTGTTTGCGTCGGTTTTGCCGTTTGGCTCGGTGTTGACGGTGACGAGTTTTTCTATACCCCAGCTGTCCCATGGGGTGATGGAGCGTTCGCCTCCGTCAAGCAGGTGTCGGCGGTTGCGTTCCATCATCTCGGGTGTTACGTCGCGCATGGCTTTCCATGTGTGGCGTCCTGTCCATACGTCCTCGACGAGCGATTCGTATTCGCTTCGGTCGTAGCGTTCGGGTTTGTAGAACGGTATCAGCTGTGTTGTGTCGCGTGTCAGGCACAGGCGGTAGTTGTAGGCCTGCACGGCATTGTCGGCTTCGCCGGTACTGCCTTCGGCGGGAGCCGATTTCCAGTATTCATAGGTGCGACCGGCTCCGGGTTCGTTGAATTCCCATGCGGCTTCGCGTCCTATGCGGAAGGGTACGCGGGCTGCTGCACCGAGGTCGCCTTCGTAGGTTGCGTCGACGAATATGCGGCCTTCGTAGTGTTCGTCCTCGCCGCTGAGGCGGTTGACCACTCTGATGGAGCTGATGCGGCGTCCGCCGTCGGTCATGGTGATGTCGCCGGTGGAGAAGTTGAACTGCCGCATTATGCGTACGTCGATCCACGCTCCTTCGGCTGCAATCATGTCGCCGAATATTTTTTCGGCGACAGACGGTTCGAAATGGAAGCCGTCGCTACAGTCTTTCACTTGTTGAGAGTTTTCGCCGTAAGTGTCGATATAGTACTGCTTTATGGCTTCAGTAAACTCGGAGAACAGTCCTGTCGTGGCGCCGCGTGTGGCTATGTCGGTGGCGCCGAGGCCGTTTGCGGGCAGGCCGCCTATGTGGCCTGTGCGCTCGAGAATCACTGATGATTTGCCCATGCGCGCGGCTTCGACGGCGGTCATGATTCCGCCGGGGGTGGCGCCGACAATCACAAGGTCGAAGTTTTCGGCCGACATGGATATGGCTCCTGCGGCGATTGCCGACAATAGCATTATGCGATGTACTGTCATCATCGTGTGAGGGAGTATTTGGACATTATTTCAACTTGCGGGCGGTCGACGCTATAGTTGTTTTCAGGATGCACGCCGAGGATGTATTTGTTCCATCGCGCTCCTGCGGCCCAATAGGTGCCTTCGACCCCGTTTTCGGCGAGGTAGTCGAGGAAAAGTTCGAGGCATTCGAGCCATCGGGGATCGTCGGCTGGGACGCCGTATTCGCCGAACATGCCGCGTTTGCCATGCTTTTTCAGCCAGTCGACGAAGGGACGGGCGCGGTCGATTCCTATTGTCGGATAGGCTTCTTCCTCGTCGTAGCCTTTGCGGTATATTCCCGAAGCGTCGTTGTCGAAGTAGCAATGTGCTTCGTAGATAAGGTTGTCGGAGGGATCGCGCAGCGATTCGAGTCCTTGATTAATTTCGGGCCATCGTTCTGCCGAACTCCATGTGTTGCCGGCCACGACTATGGCCGTGCGGCGGTCGACGGCACGTATGGAATCTATGGCAGTCTGTGCGATTTCCACCCAAGGGCATTCGGGGAGCATGTCGTGCGGCTCGTTGCAGAGTCCGTAGCCGTAGAGAGCGGGTTCGTCCTTGAGTTCGCGTGCTATGGCGGCCCATGCCTGAGCGAAGTGGGCGGGCTGCAGGGTGTCGCCTATGATGCGGTTACGTCCCATGTATTTGCGTCGTCCGTAGTTGTGCATGTCCAGAAGTATCTTCATGTCGCGTTCGTCGGCCTGACGCAGGAGGTAGCGTATGTACTCGAGTTCGTCGGCGCTGAGCGGGCCTTCGACTTCGCGCTGCAGGCGTTCCCACTTGAAGGGCAGACGGATAAGTTTCATGTCTTTTGATGCCCAATAGTCGAGTTCGCGTGTGGTCGGGTAGTGGTAGTCGATGTTGAATCGGCCAACGCCGTCCATTTTTTTATGGAAGAACTCGGCTCCGGCGAGATTGACGCCGAAAGGATGGCGCCGCTCGCGTGTGCTTTGGAATTCGGCCAAAGCCCATTCGGTGGGGTCGGATGAGAGTTCGTATTCGATCACCGCGCCTTGTGCGATTTCGTCGTGGCGTATCCATGAGCGATTGAGGGTGCATCCGTTGAGGGTGACTGAAGCTATATAGCGGGCGTCGGGGCTACGGCGCCGTGCGGTGACTGTGATTTTCTTACCATTCTCCATGGTGAGGTCCGCGCGGGAGAATGCAGGCGGAATGAGGTAATAGAAGTCTTGTCCGGCGTTGGGGAATAGCCCGATTGAGGTGAATACGTACCACGAACCCATGGCTCCGCTGTCTTCATTATCTGGATAACCTTTTTCAATGGAGAAGCTGCGGTGGCGTATGGCGTCGACGTAGTCGGCCGTCAGGTCGGGACGGTCGCAGTGGCTGAATATGAACGGAGCAAGGAAGCCCGGTTCGTTGGCTATGTCGACGAGTCCGTTGTCGAATCCGTACTGCAGACGGCGGAGCATTTCTTTTTTACCTCCGCATAGTTTGATCAGTCTATCGATCTGAGAGGGCGTGAAGAGAGTGTATGTCCAGGAGTTTCCTTCGTAGAAGTAGTCGACCCACGGGCCGTAGACTTTGGCGGCGTCGATGGCTATGCGGGAGCCGTCGGCTTCGCGCGGGGCTATGAAACCTTTGAAGCCGTGGCTTTCAAGCGCGGGATCGAATATGTTTTCCCATTGGCGGGAGCGTTCGGCCATTGCTGCTGCTGTAGCGCTGTCGCCCATTATACCGGCAATTCTGGATAGGCAGTCGTCGTTGTAGGCATATTCCATCGTATAGGAACATGACATCATCTTTCCTTTGCCGGGTACCCATCCTTTTTCGAGGTATTCAGGGCAGCGTGCGCCGCGAGCGTTGGCGAGCATGACTCCGTAGGCCTTTTTGCGGTCGAATCCTTTGACATTCTTGATTATGGCGTCGGCTATGATGTTGTCGACGTCGTCGCCGCCCTGTTTGTTGTCCCATTCCATGGAGGCGGTGTAGGTCGGGGTGCACTTTCCGTCGTGCGCCATGCGGTCGATGAATGAATTGACGGTTTTTGCCACAAAACTTTCCTCGATCAGTGTCAGCAGGGGGTAGGCCGTGCGCCATGTGTCCCATACACAATAGTGGTCGTCGATATGGTCGGTTCCCTGCCAGTGCGGATTGTCGCCGGAGCGGTCGCGCGGCATTAGCAGCGAGTGGTAGAGAGTGGTGTAGAACAGGCGTTTGTCGGATTCGTCGCCCTCCACTTCTATGCGGCCGAGCGCGCGTTCCCATTCGGCTTTGGCGAGTGCGGCCACGCGGTCGACATTTTTGTTCTCAAGTTCGAGGTAGCGGTATTTGCCTGCACGGTCGACGCTGCGGAGCGACACTCCTACGCCGACATTGACGACAGGCTTGCTGATATCGATGCGGGCGTAGAGTTCCTTGCTTCCGCGGTCGACGATGCTGACTTTGCAGTCAGGATCGTCGATGTGCATGGAGAAATATACCTTGTAAGGCTCTTCGCTTCCGAAACCTCCGGCATATTCGCCCCAGCCCGACAGCACTGATGTGGCGGGGTCCCACGACAGTCCGCCGCCGTTGAAAGTACCGCGGACGATAGGGACGATATGCTGGGGGATGCTGTGGCGCATGTCGACGAGCAGAGTCTTGTTCTTCCGCTCGGGATATGTGAACCGGTAGGCCACGGCATGATGTGTCGGAGCCATCTCGGCTGTTATGTCGTAGCGGTCGAGGTTTACCTTATAATAATAAGGAGTCGCTTTTTCGCCGGATTTAGGCGAGTCGTGGCCGTTCTCTTTGGCCGAGAATCCAATCTGCGGTGAAAGGAAAATCTGGCCGTAGCGCGACCATCCTATTCCGGACACATGTAGCTGGCCGAAGCCGCGTATAAGATCGTTTTCGTCGTAGCCGTTCTGGCCTCCGGCGGGAGTCTGCGGCGACGGGTTGACGGAGCCGTGAGGTAGCTGCGGGCCTATGACGCAGTTGCTGTTGCCGCGCACGCCCATGAACATGTCGACCATGTCGGCCATGTCCGAAGCGGCGTGGCTAACGGCCGATGTAAGTAAAAGAATAGCAGCGGTCAGTACTGTTTTTTTCATTTTTATCGGTGGTAAAAAGATTTCGGTAACGGGTGAGGGCTTCAATGTAGTAGTAGTCGGCGTAGTTTATCGAAGAATCGACTTCGTAGCCTGCCGGCAGGTTGCCGGTGCTGTGCAGCAGGAAAGCGCTGTTGTGCTTTCGGCTCTGGTACGTGGCCGACGACAGGCTGTGTAGCATTTTTTCGGCGGCTTTTATGTATTTTTTAGCATAAGCGCTGTTGTCTTCGAGCTGAGCCAGTTCGAGCAGAGCCGAAGCGACGATTGCCGCAGCCGATGCGTCGCGTTCTGCATCGGGAATCTTAGGATCGTCGAAATCCCAGTACGGTATATAATCGGATGGCAAGCGTGACAGGTAGACGTCGGTTATCTTTTCGGCGAAGCGGAGGAATTCCTTGTCGCGGGTTTCGCGATACACGACAGTGAAGCCGTATATTCCCCATGCCTGTCCGCGCGACCAGAAGCTGTCGTCGCTCAGTCCCTGGTTGGTGCATCCGCGTATGAATTTTCCGGATATGCTGTCGTAGAGAGCGACGTGGTAGCTTGTATAGTCGGGACGGAATTGGTTCTCCATTGTGCGGCGTGCGTGGCTGACCGCTATGTCGCGGAACTCGGGCGAACCACCGTTGTTGGCAGCGAAAAAGAGTAGTTGAAGATTCATCATGTTGTCCATGATGGTGTTGTGCGGCCACCCGTGGTTTTTGACGGCGTGGGGCCAGGAAAGTATTGTGCCGACTTTAGGGTTATATAGTTTCGCGAGTTTGGAGGCGCCTTCGAGCAGTATTTCCTTATACTCGCAGCGACCGGTGTTTGCGTATGCGTGCCCGAAACTGCACAGGAGCTGGAATCCTATGTCGTGGTCCGGTTCATGCTCCTCGTCGACGAGCGGTCGCTGGCGTTCGGTGTATGCCAAAGCCTGGAGTTTGTCGGTCAACTTGTCGGAGTTTTCGTAGTTGTACCACAGTATGCCCGGCCAGAAACCGCTGGTCCAGTCGTAGGGGCTTGTGGTGTGCCATTTGTTTTTGTCGATGTCGATGCTTCGCGGCAGCACACTGTCGTTAGGCAGTTCTGCAAGGGTACGGTCGATCTGACGGCTGCAATATTCAAGCTGCTTGTCGGCCCATTTCACCTGACGTGGTTTTGCCTCTGCCCCGGCGGGCATGGCGAGCAGGATTAGAGCGAAAGTGCCAAACAGCATTGATCCGGTTGATGTCATAAATTTTGAATTTTTCGACGCTAAATTATAAATACGGTATCTGAAACAGTATTATGAAATTGCAATCAAATGCAAGTATTTTTTAAAACTGTACTTTTACACTTGTTCCGGACATGCTACAGGTGGGAACAAGAACTTCCCTTTTGCCTTGTGGTGCGATGATTTTGAGGAGGTAATGGCGGCGTGCGGGATCGGCGACACGAAGAATGCCGTTGCGTATCATCATCATGCAGGGCTGTTCAGCTCCGTAGCGGCCTGCGGGGGTGTCGATTTCGCCTTTTTCGTAAAAGACTATGTAGACGAGCGAGCCGTCGGTGTTTGTTACGGCCTGAATGGCCGGTGTATTGGCAAGTATTTGGAAGCTGTGTTCTGACGGATTTTGTGCTCCCGGTACTACGGCGTAGGCGTAGGTGCCGTTCTGCGGTGCTATGCCGTGGCTGATGGCGAGAGAGAATACGTCGCTTTCCATTGCGTCGTCGACATATTCGACGTTGTCGACACAGTTGCGCCATGTTCCGCGGCGGTGTTCGACGTTAGCGTCGGTCCGGCCGTCGATTACGTGGTAGCCGGAGCCGGCGTGGAAGAACCAGTCGCCGTCGCGACGCATCGTACCTTGCGGAGAGAGGCATTGTTCGACTGTCGTTACTATACTATCGGTTCCGGTGGCGCTGATGCCGCTGCCGAGGCATAGATATTCGTTGTCGAAGAAGAACCAGGATTTTCGTGCGCGTAGGTCGGAGCGCGGGCTGATGAAATCGAAGGCCACGACGCCGTAGAGCGAGTCGGTCACGGCACCGGCGAATCGGGTGGGGTTGTCGAGGATGTGGACCGAACCCCAGGCGGAAAGAGGTTCGTAGGGAATCATTGGGGTGGTGGCTCCCGGAATCATGCGGAAGTCGGTGACAGGAGCCATGTCGGCGTATTCGCGGCCTGTCACGGAAAGCATACAGGCGCCGTCGCCGCGGAAGTGGTTGCGTATGCCTTCGCTGTTGTGTGCGGCTTCGGAGTTGGCGTTGCGCTCCGAGTGGATGCGTACGGCTGTCTGGAACCCTGGACGTGAGAATGCGAAGTAGTCAGACTGCCAGAAATGATGCGCGAATGATGCGCTATGTTTTGTTTTTCCGGCCTGTACGTCGGCGAAATGGCGGAGTTCGCCGGCGCGGTAGCCGTCGGATACGGAGAGAAGTTTTTCGGCGAGGCGCGGAGTGAATATACCTTCGCCGGGGCGCGACAGCTCGCGGTTCATTATGGATGGTTCGGCGTAGCGTCCGGCCACGAGGTGGCGGCATACGGCGTCGAGATAATAGTCAATTACGAAGTTGATGCTGCGGGCATCGAAACGGCATGGGGTGTCGCGCAGCAGCGCGGCCCAGTAAGAAAAGAATTCCGGCAACTCCATGCCGTAGGAGAGTGTGGAATTTATACGGTCGCCGCGGTGGTGGAAGGTCATGTCGGCCTGAACTCCGCGGCCTGCGGGCATGTGGGTATTGCGCACGGCGGGACCGCCGCCGGCGTCGTACATTATTTCTTCGAAGGGAGCTATGCGGGCTTCGGACTCGATTTTTTTGAAGAGAGAGGCAGCGCCATTGAAGTCGCGGCGCCAGACGAGAACTTTGGCGTGATTGCTGATAACTTGTATGCGGTCGCCTCCCGGGCGTGCGGGAAAGTCCTCGGAATCGATGACTGATATGGCTTTGCTGATGGAATCGTGGAGTGTGGGAGGCAGATCGGTATCGAGGATGTAGGCCAGGGCGAGCATGCGGCGGGGAATGCCTATTTTGGCATACCACCAGTTGCCGTTGCGGTAGCCGGTGTCGAACCAGTGGCTGAGTGCACGGACAATGGCCTGATGTGTTTTTTTGTCTTTGCGGGGAGCCTGTTCGTAGGCAAGGGACATGCCGACGATGCGATCGAGGTGCTTTTCGAGCTGCCAGAGCGAGCGAGAGCCGTCGGTGTAGTCGATGTCGGACCAGCGGCCGTCGCGGCCGAGCGATCCGACCCATTCGCCGAATTGCGGCGAGGGTGTTGACGAAAGATATTCGGCGCGTATGGCGCTTCTGACGTCTTCAAGTGTGGCTGATGCCGAAAGGATGCTGATTGTTGCTATTATTGACAGGAACAGGCGTTTCATGGATTTTTTTGATTGATAGCGAAACCATATCAGTCAGTCTGATATGGTTTCGCATAAGGGTTCAGGTTTTATTTCTGGATGAATTTCTTGCCGTCGCGGATCACTATGCCGATATAGTTCTCATCGACTTCTACGCCCATGAGGTTGTAGGTGCGGCCGTCGTTGATTGCGGGAGCAGATACACTGACATTTTCGATTCCGCTCTGGTCGGCCCAGTCGGTGAAGTACTTTTCAAGAACTTTCATTGTCGACTTTTCTTTTGCATAGTTGCCGTAGAGAGCGCTCTTGTCGGGCTGGCAGGTCAGGGAGTTGCCTTCGTACATAGCGCCGGCGCACCAGTAGGTGGCGTTCATTCCGTATTCACGGAAAAGTTTCAGCGCGCCGTCGAGAGTTTCCATGTAGCGGGGATCGCCTGTAGCGTGTTCGGTGTAAGGAACGCCGAATTCGCCGATAAGGCCTTTCGCGCCGTTAGTGCGGCACCATTCGAGGAAAGGTAGGAAACGCTTGCGGTAGTCGACGTCGGAATATCCTTTCTGATATGTTCCGGAGTTGTCCTTGTCGAAGTAGCCGTGGGCCTGGAAGACGATTTTGTTTTCGGGGTCTTTCAGGTTTGCTAGAAGCCACGGGCTGTTTTCTTTGTAGCTCCATGCTACTTCGGTGCTGTATTCGGGATATTTCTTGTCGGCACGGTCGCCGTAGAGCCATTCGTATGCCGATGCCCAGTTTGTGCCTTCGACGATGATCTGTGCGCGGGTGTCGACTTTACGGATTTCGTCGATAGCGGCCTGGTAGGCTTCGACGAGCACCTGAGCGCTGACTTTAGGTTCGTTCTGCAGGTCGTAGCCCCAGATGTTATTGAAGTCCTTGAATTCGTTGGCGATAGCACCCCACATCTTGGCAAAGCGGTCGATTGTGTATTCGCCTTCGCCAATCTTGTACTGAGTGCCGTCGATTGTGCGTTCGGCATAGTCGTGGGCATCGAGGAAAATCCACATTCCGAGGCGTTCGGCTTCAGCTACGACTGCTTTCATAGCCGCAACGTCGCTCTTGTTGCCGTTGGCATAGTCAGGTTCGGGGTTCTTTATATCTTCGATGAAACGGGCTGCGCGGAAAGGCAGACGGAGCAGGCGTACGCCTTTGGCCTTGAAGTAGTAAAGGTCTTGTACACGCGGATACATGTAGTCATAGCCGAAAGTACCCGGTACTTTACCTCCTGAAGCGGAAGATAGGTTCACACCAAGCATCGGAGTGTTGATGTCGGGCAGTTCGCCGTCGCTGTCGTCCTGAATCGGCGGGAATTTGTCCTTGTCGCCGGGATCTGTTGTTTCACCGGGTTTGCTGTGGAAATAAACGTTGTCGACGTAGAGGGTATTGCCGGAACCGCCCTTGCGCAGGCGCAGCACGGCCATCTGTTTGGAGAAGTCGAAGCCGGGGAAGTTGCTTAGGGGAATATCGAAAGAGTTCCACTGTCCGGGAACGAGGGCGCGGTAGTTTGCGTCTTCGCCGAGGATTTCGTAGGAGGAGCCGTCGGCGGCGTTCCAGTTCTGGAAGCCTACGTTGATTGATGCTACCGCACCGTCGGCGGGGGTGTAGAAGTCGAAGTGAACGTAGCCTTTGTCGGAAACGTCGCGCTGGCCGAGGTTGACGGGAACCCAGTTGAAGTTGGTTATGCGGCATACCTGCTGGCCTTCAGCCTGGTCGATGATTTCGACTTTGCCTTCGCCGTAAGTAGTGATTTCAAATTTGCCGAAGAGGTTGGGATATGCGTCGGAGAAGAATGCCTTGACATCGGAAGCGTCTTTTGTCGGTATGGGAGCGAGAGGGATTCCGGGACCTGGCTGGGGATCGCCGCCGCCGTTGCCCCATCCGGCATCGATGGTGCCTTTGGCGCCTTCTTCGGTGCAGAAGTACACGTTGTCGATCACGATAGAGCCTGTTCCGCTGTGTTTGAAACGGATTTCATTGATTGCGGAAGCGTCAAGACCTTTTGCTGTGAAGTCGGCGAGCTTTATGTTGAGGCTTGTCCATTTGCCTTTAGTCAGTTCGGGGCTTCCGGTATAGAACGAAGTGCTGCCGTTGACAAGTATGGGCTGTACTTTGTCGCATGCGTCGCTACCGTCAGGAGTGGCTATGTCGACGTGGAGGAATGTCATGTCTGAGGCGTCGAGGGAGCCGACACTGTACTTGATCCAGTTATAACCTGTGAGCTTACGGGCTTTGTCGGTGGTGCTGATAGCTATTTCTTCTTCTACAAGCCCTGAGTTTCCACCTGCGTTGGTGAAGCTGCAAACGGGGGTGTATGCGTCGCTGTAGACGGCTTTCACGGTCGATGCGGCGTTGGCGGGAACGGGTGCGGGTTTGATGGAGAATGCGGGAGGTGTCGGGTCGACGGGATCCGGATCCGTCACAGGTTCGCCGTTGTAGAAGTAGATGTTGTCTAGATATACCAGACCGGTTTTGCCTGCGGGATCCTTGAATGTAAAGTTATTCACAGCCGTAAGACCTACGTTCTGGAAGTCCTGCATTTTAAGATCGACGCTGACCCACTTACCGGCAGTAAGTTCCTGTTTGCCGGAGAATGCTTCTTTTTTCGAAGCGACGTTGAACATGCCGGGCTGGATTGCCGTGGTCACGTTTCCGGCGGGAACATAGACGTCGAAGTGCACGCGTTCGAGATTCGATAGATCGACGGTGCTGACTCCGGCTTCTTTGCCGAGTGCGAAGTGTATCCAGCGGAAATCCTTTATTTCAAGGACATGTTCGCCGGGAGCTATTTCTTTGGAATTGACCTGGCAGCCGTTGTTGTTGTATCCGTTGAATTCGAATGCGCTTGTGTAGGCGTCGCTGTAGCATGAGCGTACGTTAGCGGCATCGATTTTGGGAGTCGGAGCCGCGACGGTCGGTAGTGTATTCTCGGCTTCTTTGGTTGTGTAGAAGTACACATTGTCCATATAGAAGGTGTTGCCCGGAGTCTTTGTCATTGTCATGCGGAAAACTTCGGTGCCGGAGAAATCGTAACCGTTGAAGGCCGACAGAGGTATGTCGATGGATGTCCACTGGCCTGCGGGTGTGTTGGTGTTGTATGCGTCGGCATACTTTTCACCACCGCTGAATTTGGCAAAGCCGAATCGTACCTGGCTTACGCCTCCTGATGCCGGGGCATAAACGTCGGCATGGAGGTATTCCATGTCGTTCAGCTTGCGTCCGCCGAGGCTGACAGCCACGTAGTCGCCTGTGAATTTGAGAACGTTGTCGTTGCCGTTGATTGTAACGGTTTCCATGGTTGCTCCATGCTGGCGGTCCCATTTTGTGAATGCGGTGTAAGCGTCGGAAAACGCTGACTTCACCTGGTCGGGACTGTGCGACGGCGTCGGTGCCGACGTTGTCGGAGCCTGAGCAAATGCGGCAGTGGAGAATGCCGCGAATGCCATTGCAATTGACAGTGATTTGAGTTTCATGATTAATTATTTATGGGTTGTATGTAAGTCGCAAAAAGAAATAAGGCGCTGTTTGATGCCGCAAGTTAAATCCAAAAACGGAGGCGGGATGCAAGGATTCTGTAAACGTCTGCAAAAATCCTTTTATGCAATATTATTCCATGAGAGCGGCGATACGTCGTGGCGCTACACCCCTCAGAAGCAGCCAGAGGCTGTTGAGCGCAAGGGCGCAGACAAGGATAAAGACGAAACGTGCGACCCATGAAGTTTCAAAAAGATTGAAGCCGCGCATCACGAACACGGGTATGGTGTGCCAGAGATATATCCACATCGAGTTTCGGCTCAGGTAGCTCCATGCGCTCCATCCGGCGACTTTGGCAAACAGAGGTTTTGCCATCAAAAGGACGATAGAACATGCGCAACCGTAGGCGACATACAGCGATGCCGGCGGATATTTCGATGCCTGCGGGTCGAAGCCGTTTCCTGTCGCGAGATGCACCACGATTGCAGCTATGCACAGGAAGAGAAGCGCCGGACGTATACGTAACTTTCCGTCGCGTGCCATCAGCCCGGCAACGGCTATGATTGAATAGCCTGTCAGGTAGAGCAGATAATCGCGGACGAAAAATGTCAGCGCGTCGCGGCTTTCGTGGTCTATGGCTGCACAGGCCGCATTCTGGAGAATGTACAGGGCGGCGAGTGCTGCCCAAAGCACGAGCGGGCTGAGTTTCCGCACGGCAGCGTCGAGCAGCGGCATGGCGAGAGCCATCAGCAGGAATACGCGCATGATCCACACAAAGGGTATCGCCGGCCAGTTCCACATCAGGAAAGAGCCTGCTATTATCTCAGGGGTCATCAGCTGCCGTGGCACCACGGGCGCAAAAGTGGATATGGAGAAAAGAATGATCAGGAATACGAAGAGCGGCTGACAGATGCGCCGAAAACGTTTTAAGCAATAGCGGCCGTAGTTTCCGGGATTGCGGAAACACAGTGCCGATATGAAGACCATCAGCGGCACGTCGAATGTACGTACCGTCGATATCAATGATGGCGCGGAGCTGTGTGCCGCCACAAGAAGCAGCAACGCAACTCCGCGCAAAAAATCTATATAAAGGTCGCGATGGCCGGCCATTTCTACATGTTGTAGCGCTTGATGCTGATCACGCCGCCCGAAGTCGAGCGTAATGAGTTGATGTAGAGATAGGCGCGGTAGCGTCCGTCGGCGGTTTCGATCCACATTCCGCCTTTTTCTTTCATGTTGACGCAGTAGTTCGGCATGTCGGCCAGGCGGATTGTTTCGAAGTCGATGTCGTCGATGTATGTGCCGTAGTCAGGGTCGTCGGTGAGGTGTCCGTCGATGATTCCCCACTCCTTGCGCATGCGCAGATCGCGGGTCATGCTTTCGGGCACTTCGAGGTTGTCGAGATATTCGCGGTCGGCCACGGGTGATGCGAAGGTATGGCCGAATTCCACACCCTGGTTGATTTTGTTTCGCCAGAGGTAGACGAGGTCGATTTTGTCGGGAATATTCCGGGCTTCCTCAAGGGTATAGGCGGCCATGTCCTCGAGCGATATGTAGCAGCGGCTTTTGCTAAGGGTGATGTCGCGTGTCATGTACTGGCGGCTGACGGTGTACGGACCCATGTCCATCGAGATCGTGCGTCCGTCGCGGGCTGTGGCCGTGAAGCGGAAGCTTACGTCCTTGCCGCGCGCTTCTTCGGGGATGCGGTAGTAGTAGCGCAAGGCGGCCGCGCAGGTGTCGGTGTTGAATGTGACGGTGGTGCGGGCACCGCTGTTTACCGACGGTTCGCCTACGGGCACGGCTACGTCGAATCCCGAGGAATTGGTGTGGTAGGAATTGTGTTCCAGCCATGTTTCCTCGGCTCCGGCTATGGAAGCTTCGACGGTACATGTCTGCAGTTGCCCCGAGCCGTAGGGCATTGCCATGGCATAGACGAAGTAGATGTCGTTGCCGACAAGGTTAGGACCCTGGGTGCGTTTGAGGCATTTGTTGTTTATCGGTAGAATCTCGTTGTCGTCCTTGTCGGAGCAGGCGGTGAACGTTGCCGAGGCAATGAGCGACAGACAGATTAGGGCATGTATTTTTTTCATGACTGCGATGTGAGTTTCTGAACGGTTACATAAACGGTATATGTCTTGCGTACGCGGCGGCTGCCGGAAACGACGGTGTACTTACGCGGGTTGTCGAGATCGGAGAAATCGGTCAGTCCCTCGATTTTGGGTTCGAGTTTTGCGTCAGTGACAAGTGAGAATTTGGGGTAGAGGTGGCGCAGGTCGGTTCCGTAGGCTACGGTGACGTGGATCGTGCATGCCTCGTTGTCGATTATCGCGTCGCCCACACGTACTGTCAGGTGGTCGGTGCCGGTCAGGTCGAAGTTGCTGACATAGCATTCGTCGCGGTCGGTGATAAGCAGGCCGTCGTCGTCGACAGGATTGTCGTAGCAAGCCGTGGCTGTAGTCAGTAAGGCAAGGCTGATGAGAATTAAGCTGAATATCTTTTTCATGTTTATTTCTGTTGGAGGATTAACGCCAGGGTTTGTTCTGGGTGAGGTTGGAGTTTTTGTTTCGTTCCGATTCGGGAATCTGGAATATGTAGCACTGTTCGTAGTGGAGTGCCGGGGAGTTTACCCAGAATTCATTTTCCAGAGCGCCGAAGATGTCGTGCCATTTGTAGCCTTTGTTGCCGACACCTCCGTAGACATGTTCGAGGCGACGCCAGCGGCGAAGGTCCCAGATACGGTGTCCTTCGGCGAGAAGTTCGACGATGCGTTCCTGTTCGATTGCGTCGAAGAAGTTGTCGTGGTTGCTGCATTTGTCGGGTGTCAGTGCCGGCAGGTTGCCGCGGTGGCGCACACGGTTTACCAGTTCTATGCTTGCAGGCGTCGGGCCGTTGATTTCGTTGTCGGCTTCGGCATACATCAGGAATACGTCGGCCAGACGTATCACGGGCCAGTTGAAGTCGCCGTCGGTGCGTTCCTGTCCGGCATAATTGCGTACGAATTTTCGGAATACGTAGCCTGTTGTCGACAGGATGTTGTAGGTCGTATGCTTGTGTTCGGTCACTTTCCCGTTTTCGTCGACAGAGAACGACGACAGTGCGCCTTCCCAGTTTTTGTATTCATACTGAGTGAGTCCGGTTTCTTTAAGTGCCATCATGCCCATGCACTGCTCGTAGTTCCACATGATGGATGCTTTCATGCGGTAGTCGCGGTCGGCATAGCTCTGCGGGTTGAGGGTTGAGTTAGGTGCATTGACGGATTTGACGCCCGGTGTCATCTGTACCATAGGCGGACAGAAATCGCCGGTGACGGTGCTCTGGTAGCGGTCGGCTATGGCTGCCCGTGGATTGACCCACGACTGGGAGTACTGGACGGTTCGTCCGGCGAAGTCGCGCATCAGCTGGTCGCCCTGTCCGGTACTTGTGCCTCCGTGTTCGAAAGTGAATACGAATTCGGGGTCGCCGTTGGCCGTCGGCAGGAAGAGGTAGAAATAATTAGGCAGTTTTTCGGCGCCTCCGAAGCTTTTAACTCGTCCGGAGAGGTCTACGCCGTCGATTACGGTGCCGTCGGGCCACATTTCGGCGGGGCCGTCGCATTCGCCGGGTTCGCCGCCGCGGAAGAGGTCGAGTCCGAAGTCGTTGATGACAGAACCGAAATCGGTGCGTGCGGCCTTGTAGGCGCGCTGTGCCTCATCTTCCGACGGAGTGAATGTGTCGAGTTCCGGCCATCCGTAGTGATTCCACGAAGCCCAGAAGAGATTTATCTTACCGCGCAGGGCTATGGCGGCAGGTTTGCTGTAGCGTCCGCGTATTGTGGCCTTGTCGGGTAGTGCGGGTATGATTTCTTCGAAGTCGTTCATCAGCTTTGTGTATATCTGCGCGATCGGTGTGCGTGCGATTGATTCTACTTCGGCGTTGCTCTTGACATTCCAGTCGATGTAGGGCACGTCGCCCCACCATGTGATAAGGCGGAAGTAGACCAATGCGCGCATCAGCTTGCATTCGGCGATGATTGTCTGCAGGCGCAGGCGCTCATCGTCGCTTTTAGCATGCGGGAGCATTGCCTCGACGTTCTCGATCACGTAGTTCGCACGGTTCACGGATCCGTAACAGTATTTGTACATGTTGGTGAAGTATCCGCCGAAGCCCCAGGGGAGATAGTCCCATCGGCCCATGTAGGCGCGACCGTTGTTGCCGTTGTTCTCAAGGAATGAGTTGCCGCGCATCTTCACGTAGTCGCCGAGTCCGTCGAGATAATAGTCGCGGCAGAAGAGATAGCGTGTGTCGGAGAGCAGTCCGGCGAGCGCTGCGGTGGCGTCGTCCTCGTTTTTCCAGAAATTCTCTTTCGACAGGGAATCGGATGGTTCCTGGTTCAGCAGGTTGTCGTGGCACGAAGAGAGCGCCAGAGCCGGAAGGAACAGGAGGGGGATTATATATTTCTTTTTCATGAGTGGTGAAATCTGCTTAGAATGAAACGTTTATACCGGCAGTGTAAGTGCGTGTGGTCGGATACAGGTCACCTGAGTTAGCCGGTTTTTCGGGGTCGAGTCCCTCGTAGGCGGTTAGTGTCACCAGATTGTCGGCGCTGAAGTATACGCGGAGGTTCTGCACCCAGAATTTGGTGGTGATTCTACGGGGTATGGTATAGCCGAGCTGTACGTTCTTCAGTCGGAAGTAATCCATCTTGCGCAGGTGGAATTCGTTCTCGGTAGGATTTGTTGCATTGCCTCCGAGGCGTTCCCATTCGCCGTCGCGATTTTCCCACGACCAGGGTTTTGTCAGGTGGTCGTCGGTCGGCGTGTAGGTCTGCACGGGCAGTATGGTGGTATTGTATTTGTTGATCCAGAAGTCGCGTCGTCCGGCGGCACCCTGCCAGAGCATGGCAAAGTCGAAGCCGCGCCATTCGGCCTTGAAGTTTAAGGCGAAGTTGGTGGTGGGTGCGTCGCGGAGGCTGTTGAGGTCGGCTATCTTGTCGTTGCCGTCGAGCACGCCGTCGCCGTTTGTGTCCAGACGGATGATATCGCCGGGTTTGGCTCCCTGGTCGGCATAGTCGTAGGTGTCCTGGAATGTCTGTGCCAGTCCGGGAAGTGTGGCCATGTAGTAGGTGAAGTGGTAGGGCATGTTGAGGTAGACGTAGCCTTTGTCAAGGAATTCGCCCCAACGCTCGAGGTTCATGCGGTTGTAGGACACGTTGGCGTTGATGGAGTAGTTGAATTCGCCGACGCGGTCGCGCCATGTGAGGTTTACTTCGACACCGCGGTTGCGCAGATTGCCCAGATTTGCTTTCGGGGCTTCGTATGCGCCGGTGAGATGGATAGACATCTGCGAGTTCTGCAACATGCCAGTGGTCAGACGGTCGTAATAGTCGAGTTCGGCCGACAGGCGGGAGTTGAGCATGGCAAGGTCAAGACCGAGGTTGAGCACACGTGTCTTTTCCCATGTGAGGTCTTTGTTGAGCATTTTCTGGTAAACGAATCCGGAAGCGATGGAGCCGTCGAACATGTAGTTGTTCTGTGCCATTATCTCGCGTTGCTGATATGCACCCACGCCGCTGTTGTTACCCAAAAGGCCGTACGACGCGCGGAATTTGGCGTTGTTGAGCCATGTCTGCACATGCGGCTTGAACCATGGTTCCTCGCTGAGGCGCCATCCGAGCGAACCGGAGGGGAAAAAGCCGTACTGATGGCCGGGGAGGAATTTGGAGCTTCCGTCGACGCGGAAATTGAATTCGGCCAGATAACGGTCGAGGGCGTTGTAGCTTGCGCGGCCTATGAAAGAGCGCAGGCTTTCGCGCGACGATGTGCCGGCGGTTGTCTGTGTTATGGTTAGGGCAGAGTTGATTTCGGAGAGAGAGGGATGTATGCGGTTTCCGCGTCCGGTAGTGTTTGAGCGGCTGAACCAGTATTCCTCGCTGTAGATTGCCATCAGGCGCATGTCGTGCACTCCGCCGAACACGTGCCCGTAGTTCAGGCGGAAGTTCATCAGCGTCTTGTAGCCGTTGTTGTTGCGGTCGGTCACGCCGGCGCTGGGCTGTATGTACCAGAGTTCTTTGTAGCTGTCGGTCTGGAAGTCATAGCTCTGCACGGGCATAGGTGCGTCCTTGTAATATTGGTTGTAATAGCGGAGTGAATAGTCCAGACGGGCTGTGAAACCTTTGAATACGTTCCATTCCAGAAATGCCGTTCCATTGAGTTCCTGCCGGTTCTCTTTCTTGACGGAATTGGTATAGACACATAGCGGGTTGAATGCTTCAGGCAGTTCGCCGTAGGCCATTGGCCCTCCGTAATGTCCTGTGGCGGGATCGTAGGGGTAGATGCCGGCCACGGCATTGCCGATGCGGTTGTCCTCGCCGTTGAAGCCATTGCTCTGGCAGTAGGAGTAGTTGCTCCAGCTGCCGTCCATTCGCATTCCGGCCTTGAGTTGCTTGAGGATCATGTAGTCGAAGTTCATGCGTACGTTGAAGCGGTCGTAGTCGTTCTTGATCTGCAGGCCTTTCTGATTCATGTAGCCGACGGATGCGAAGAAGTTCGCTTTGTCGTTGCCGCCTGTAGCCGATACGTTGTAGGTCTGCAGGCCGCCTGTGCGCATGATGTGGTCGAACCAGTCGGTGTTAGGGTAGCGCATCGGGTCTATCATGCCCAGTGCGAGCCATTGGTCGATGGTTCCTTCTTTATAGTTCTGCTGTACACCGTTTGTTCCGGGGTTGGTGGCGGCGGAAAGCTGATGCAGGTGCAACGCCGTCGCGTAGTCGCTCAGCAGGTCATAGGCCCTGGTGGCTTTCTGCCAGCCGTATGAGCCGGAGAAGTTGATCTGGGTGGGCTTGTCCTTGCTGCCGCTTTTTGTCTTGATAAGGATGACGCCGTTGGCGGCTCGCGAGCCGTAGACCGAAGAGGCTGTAGCATCCTTAAGCACCGAGATGCTCTCGATGTCGTTCATGTTTAGACGGTTGATGTCGACGTCGGGCATGTCGTCGACCACTACCAGAGGAGAAGAGTTGTTGATTGTTCCAAGACCGCGTATAAGCAGGGAGGCGCTGTTGTTGCCGGCCATGCCTGAACTCTGGTTTACTGACAGGCCCGGAATAAGTCCGGATAGTGCGGATGATACGTTTGGCACAGAGCGTGAGGTCATGTCCTTGTCGATGGTGACGGATGCCACAGAGCCGGTGAGGTTGACTTTTTTCTGTGTGCCGTAGCCGACCACGACAAGCTGATCAAGAGCCACCTGTGCCGGTTGGAGTTCGACATCGATGGTGGTGCGTCCGTTGACTTTCTCGTTGTGAGGGTTGCAACCGACATATGAGAACTGCAGGGTGGCATGTTCGTCGGCCGTGATCGAATAGCGTCCGTCAATGTCGGTCACAACGCCGCGCGTGTTGCCTTTGACCGTGACTGATGCGCCGATAAGCGGTTCGCCTCCTGAGGCGTCGGTCACCGTACCGCTGACGTTGATGTCGCGGGCCAGAGCAGGCAGACCGGAGGCTGCGGCCAGCAACAGAGTCATTAAGGTTTTTGAATTCATGCGTATGATTGGTTTTTTTAAGGGTTATTTTATAAATTGTTTATGTAATCTTTCGGCAATTTTCCGAAGTGCTCGGAGAAGCATTTGGAGAAATACGACGGGGTGTTGAATCCTACCATGTAGCAGACTTCGACAATCTGGTATCGGCCTGTGGCGAGCAGTTCGGCACTTTTGCTGAGTCGGACGATGCGTATGTAGTCGTTAGGAGTCTTGCCTGTTATTCCCTTGACGCGTTTGTGGAAATTCGAACGGCTCATGTAGAACATTCTCGCCAGACCGTCGATATTGAAATCGGCGTTTGTGAGATTGTCGAGAATCAGATCGTTGAGTTTTTTTACGAATTCGGAGTTTTCCGATTCCTGAATATCCTCGGCATGAGGCTTTTTATAGAAATCAAGCGGCGATTTTATAAAGTTTTCGCGCAGGCGCCGACGGCTTTCGAGAATACTCGTAGCCTGTGCGCGCAGTTGCTCTATCGAGAAAGGCTTTTCGATATAGGCGTCGGCGCCTATGTTCAGGCCCTCGACTTTTGTTTCGATGTCGGTCTTTGCCGAAAGTAGTATCACCGGCAGATGCGAGAATGTGGGATTGCCGCGTATGGCCCGGCAAAGTTCTATACCGTCCATGTCGGGCATCATGATGTCGGATATTATGATGTCGACATTTTTGTTCTCGAGCACGGTGAATGCTTCGACTCCGTTGGATGCCGACAGGACGTTGAACGAGTCGGAGAGGTTGTCGGCGATGAAAGTGCGCAACTGGTCGTTGTCTTCCACGATTAGGACCGTCGACAGGCTGCGGTCGCCGCTGTCGGATGTTTCTTCGCTTTCACGCGTGGCCTTGCCGTCCGATTCCTGAGTTTCGGTTGCTTTGTCGGTTTTATCGTCTTCAGACTGAAGGTTTGTCGGGATGGTGAGTATGAATCGGCTGCCGTGGCCGTATTCCGATTCTACGTTTATTTCTCCATTGTGCATCCGTGCCAGACTCTGTGCCAGCGGCAGCCCCAGACCCGATCCGGGGTGCTTGCCGTGGTCGTCGACCTGATAGAAAGATTCGAAAATACGTTTTATGTCTTTCTCCTTTATGCCGGGGCCGTCGTCGGCTATTTCAAGCCGCAGGTTCTGCGATTGCCGGTCTACGTGCATTGCCACGCTGATGCGCTTGTTGGCGAATTTCATGGCATTCGACATAAGGTTGCCGACAATTTTTTCAAAAGCCTCGGAGTCGAGCGTACATTCGATTCCGGGATCGATGCCGCTTCGGTCGAGTTTGATGCTGTGCAGGCTGGTGAATTCTTCGTAGCGGTTACAGATGCTTTCCACGATTTCCGAAGCATCGCATCGGCTGAAACTCAGGCGCATGAGCTGCGATTCCACTTTGCGGAAGTCGAGAAGCTGGTTTATAAGTTCCAGAAGTCGCTGTACGTTGCTTTTCATCACCACAAGGTTGCGGCGGGTGCGTTCGTTGCCGTCGCCAGATTTCAGGATAGTGTCGAGCGGAGCGCTGATAAGCGACAGCGGTGTTCTGATCTCATGGGCTATGTTGGTGAAGAAGCCGATCTTGGCTTCATAGAGTTCTTTTTCTTTGGCATGGCTGAATTTTACCATTTTGCGCCTGTGCGAGGCGTCGAGGCGTCGTTTGAGAATGTATACCGCGAGCATGAGCAGCAGCACATAGACTACCAGCATGAAGTTGGACAGCAAGAAAGGTCTGTTGACAACTATGCTCAGTTCCAGTGGCTTGCTCCAGACGCCGTCGTTGTTCGAACCTTTGATTTGCAAGGTATATTTGCCGGCGGGAATATTCATGTAGTCGATATGGCGGTCAGTTCCCGGCAGGGTTTTCCATTTGCGGTCGAAACCGTCGAGGCGGAAAGCGACGGTGTTCTGTACGGGCGAAAGGTAACTCAGGCAGGCCACATCGAATCCGAATGTCGATTCTGATGCTGCAAGTTCGAGCTTTAGTTTTTCGTCAGCCGGACGCCTGTCGCGTTGTCCGTTGACATAAAAATCGGTTATACGCACGGTCGGAACCATGTCGTTTGGCCTGATTGCGGCCGGATCGAATGCTATGAATCCACCCGAACCTCCGAAATACAACATGTTTCCTGTGCCCGAACGCAGCGATGAATTGTGGGCATAGTGTATTTTCAGAAGATTTTCGAGGTAGCGGAAATCCTGGATCGAATAGTCGTCGGCTGAAATTTTCACGAGTCCTCCGCCGGTCGAAACCCAGATGTTTCCGGCCATGTCCTCCTGTGCGGAATATATGATGTTAGACGGTAGTCCGCCGTCGGCTTCGGTGAAGCGTCGTTCGACCTTGCCTGTGGACGGGTTGAACAGAACGAGTCCCTCGCCCTCGGTTCCTGTCCATAGTGTTCCGCGGGAGTCAAGGAAAATGTTGTTGATGTTGTTGCCAGGCAGGGTGGAGGAATCGCCTGTGCGGTTGACGTAGTTTGTGAAATTTCCGTCGGGAGTCATTCTGAAAAGACCATGGAAATGGGTAGCGAACCAGAGGTTGCCTTCATAATCTTCGAGAATCTTCATTACCGATGCCGAATGCAGGGCTGGAATGCGGATAAATGCTTTGCCGTCGAAGAAAGCAGCTCCGCGGGAGGTGCCTGCATATATATGGCCGCGCGAAGTGCGGTACATGGTATTCACGACATTCGACGGCAGTCCGTCGGCGGTCGTGTAGGTGGCTGTTGTTTTGCCCGAAGGGTATGATGCCACGACAATGCCGCGGTCGTAGTCGCTGATCCACAGCTCGTCGTTGTTGGCCATGGTTCCCTGTATATTGTCAGACAGCCCTTTGACAGGAAATACACTGCTGAGGTGGGTCGCCGGATTGAATATGCTTACACCGTTTCGGCTCGATGTCAGCACGATGTTTCCGTCGGGAGCCTCAACAATGCGTTTCACGATATTGTTCGATCCGGAGTGGTTTTCACCTCCGCGTCCGGCCTGATAATATGAAAAAGCGTTGACACGCGGCGAACGGTAGCATACGCCGTAAAAATAAGTTCCGAGCCAGAAACCTCCTTCATTGTCGCGGGTGATGGCGAAGATACTTTTGTCGGGAAGGTTGTCGTAGGAATATCCGTCGTCGAAAGCCTGCAGGGTGTGAGTGTTGCAGTCGAGTTTCAGAAGTCCGCTTTCCGAGCCGAGAATCAGTTCGTTGGAACTGTATGGCGTAAGAGCCTTGATGTCGTAGACAGGTGTTGATGCAGGGGAGATGTGTGTGATGTGTCTTACAGAGTCCGACAAAGGGTCGAAATGGAACAGACCCTCGGCCGATGTGCCTATCCATAGTGTGTTGTTGCTCTGGCGGTATATTGTCTGTATGTTGACGTTTGAAACAGGTGTTCCGCTTGTTTTTCCTGTGATTGGATCGAGGCGGAATAGTCCGGCGTTGTCGGTTCCTACCCAGATTACGCCGGAAATGTCCGGAGCCATGGCTGTAATGAATCGGGAGGGCATGCTTTTATCGCCGAAGTGTCTGATTACGTTCATTCCGGAGTCGAGGCAGTATATGCCCTGACCGTAGCATCCCACCCACAGTTGTCCGGATTTGTCGAGCAGCAGGCAGTGTATGCTGTTGCGGTCGTCGCCGAAACTATGGCCGTCGAGAGATATATGCCTGAAATTGTCGCTGTCCGGACTATAGCTGTACAGTCCTTCTTTTGTACCGACGAGAATATTGCCGTCGGGCGATTCGAGAAGGCAGTGGATAAAATTATTGCCGAGGCTGAGGCTGTCGTTGTCGATGCGTCTGTACACTTTGAAGTTCAATCCGTCGAAACGGTTCAGGCCGTCGTTGGTGCCGAACCACATGAATCCGCGGCTGTCCTGCATGGCGGCCCAGACGCTGTTATGCGAAAGACCGTCGTCGGTCTGATAGCTGCGGTACAGAGAGGCTCCGGCAAGGTGTGCCAGGCAGGTGTATAGTAGAAGTGTGAATAGAAGTTTTTTCACGGTCTTTGTTTTTAGTTAAGCAAATATATGTTTTTGTTTCGGCCGGCCGATGCAATAATATTGCAAGCTGATGCAATAAAATGCCACAAAACGATTTCCGGACGTTTTGTGGCATTGTTTTTTAGAATTATTACATTCTATAATCTTTCGCGTACATTAAATTTGCGATTAGTAATAAATATAGTGCAATATTAACGAAAATCAACAATATGGACAATCGACAATACGGTTTTTTTGATGATTCCGGGCGTGAATTCGTGATCACAGATCCTGCCACGCCTTATCCATGGATCAATTATCTCGGCAATGAAGATTTCTTCGGACTGGTCAGCAATACTGCCGGCGGATACTCGTTCTACAAGGATGCGAAGTTCCGGCGGCTGACCCGTTACCGCTATAACGGAGTTCCGATGGACATGGGCGGACGCTATTTTTATATCAAGGATGGCGATACGGTATGGAATCCCGGCTGGAAACCGTGCATGACTCCTCTCGATTTCTATGAATGCCGCCACGGTATGGGCTATACTCGTATTACCGGACGCAAGAACGGTGTCGAAGTCGAACTGCTGATGTTCGTTCCGCTCGGGGCGCCGGCGGAGATACACCGTGTGGTGATACGTAACCGTAGTGCCGTTACAAAGAAACTGCAGCTGTACAGTCTGCTCGAATGGTGCCTTTGGAACGCATCGACCGACATGGAGAATTTCCAGCGTAATTTCTCGACAGGAGAGGTGGAGATCGACGGCAGCACGATTTATCATAAGACGGAATACAAGGAACGTCGCAATCATTATGCTTTCTACAATGTCAATACCGATATAGACGGTTTCGATACCGACCGCGAGAGCTTTATCGGGCTTTATAACGGTTTCGACCGTCCGCAGTGCGTTCTTGATGGCCGTTCGGCTTCTTCTGTCGCCCATGGGTGGAGTCCTATAGCCTCCCACCGCATCGACATTGAACTGGCTCCCGGCAGTGAACGCAGTCTGATTTTCATGCTCGGATATGTCGAGAACGATGATAAGGATAAGTTCAGCGAAGCCGAACTTGCACGAAAGCGTGCCGGAGAGCTTATTTCCTCGCAGGCATCCGATGTGACTCTGCTCAATAAAGACAAGGCACGTGCACTGATGGCGCGTTTCGCTACCGACGAGGATGTCGAACGTGCGCTGTCTGAACTCAGGGCGATGTGGGATGGATTGCTTGGTCGTTTTGTGCTCGAAAGTTCCGAACCGCGTTTCGACCGTATGGTCAATGTCTGGAACCAGTACCAGTGTATGGTCACATTCAATTTCTCGCGTTCGGCCTCGTTTTTCGAGAGTGGTATAGGACGCGGAATGGGCTTCCGCGACTCTAATCAGGATCTGGCCGGTTTCGTGCACCAGATTCCTGAGCGTGCCCGCGCACGCATCATCGACATAGCGTCGACACAGTTCCCCGACGGCGGTTGCTATCATCAGTATCAGCCGCTTACAAAGCGTGGCAACAACGATATAGGCGGCGGTTTCAACGATGATCCGCTATGGCTGATTTTCGGAACTGTGGCGTATATAAAGGAAACGGGTGATTTCTCGATTCTTGACGAGCTTGTGCCTTGGGACAACCGTCCGGGCAGCGAAGTGCCGCTGATGGAGCACCTGAAGGTGTCGCTCGATCATGTTGTCGCAAATCTGGGTCCTCACGGTTTGCCTCTGATAGGACGTGCGGACTGGAACGACTGCCTGAACCTCAACTGTTTCTCGTCTGATCCTGATGAGAGTTATCAGACGACGGAAAACCGAACGGAAGGTTCTAAGGCCGAGTCGCTGATGATTGCCGGTCTTTTTGTGGTCGAAGGACGCGAATATGCTGAGCTTTGCCGCCATATAGGTCTTGACGATGAAGCAGAACGGGCTGAAAAGCTTGTCGCCGATATGGAACATGCCGTAATGACCTATGGCTGGGATGGAGAATGGTTCCTGCGCGCCTACGATTTTGCCGGAAACAAAATCGGTTCGTCGGAGTGCGACGAGGGCAAGATCTTTATCGAAAGTCAGGGCTGGTGTTCCATGGCAGGTATAGGACGCGAGGCCGGAATGGTCGATAAATCGCTCGACTCGTGCAAGCGTCGGCTTGATACCCCCGACGGCATGGTGCTGAACTGGCCGGCTTTCACAGTGTGGCATAAGGAGATGGGCGAGATTTCCTCGTATCCTGCCGGCTACAAGGAGAATGCGGGAATTTTCTGCCACAATAATCCGTGGGTGATAATAGCCGAAACTCTGGCCGGCCGCGCCAAGGATGCCTGGGAACATTACACTAAAATAGCTCCGGCATGGATAGAGGATCAGCGCCGGCACAAGGTCGAACCGTATGTCTATTCGCAGATGCTTGCCGGCCGCGATGCCGCGGTGCCCGGCGAGGGCAAGAATTCCTGGCTGACAGGAACGGCCGCATGGAACTGGCTTTGCGCCACACAGTATATACTCGGCATACGTCCAGGCTACGACAGTCTGACGGTAGCTCCCGTGTTGCCGTCGTCGCTGAAAGAGCTGAACATAGTGCGCCGTTGGCGTGATGCCGTGTATCATATCCATATAAGCAACACCGGAAAAGGTTGCATAAGCCTTAGTGTCGACGGCAAACGCCTTACGGGCAACTCTGTCCCTTATTCGGCCGGAGAGCACTGTGTGGAAGTTGATATGTAAATAAAAAATCCGAATATGCGTTTAAGGCATTTTTTAGCAATAGTATCCTTAGGTGTGCCGTGCTTTTCCGTTATGGCGGCAGCTGCGGAGTGTCCTGCGGATATGGTTTCCATTGCCTGCGGTCAGGATATTCCTGACCGCAGGCCTCCCGTCGCTTCCAGAAAATTCCGTTCGCAGGCTGTCGAAGACGAGATTGCAAGAGTCACGTCTATGCTCGGCAACGCAAAACTTGCCCGTATGTTCGCCAACTGTTTTCCTAATACGCTCGACACCACAGTGGATTATCGGACTGATGCCGACGGCAAAAGCGATACGTTTGTGGTGACAGGCGATATTCCGGCGATGTGGCTCCGCGATTCGTCGGCACAGGTGTGGCCGTATCTGAATCTTGCTTGCCGCGACGAAAATCTACGTCGTATGATAGAGGGGCTTATCCGCCGGCAATTGAAATGTATACTGCTCGATCCCTATGCCAACGCTTTCAACGACGGACCGACAGGCGGTATGTGGATGTCGGACATGACCGACATGCGCCCCGAGCTGCATGAGCGCAAGTGGGAGATAGACTCGCTGTGTTATCCGCTTCGTCTTGCCTATGCTTATTGGAAGATGACGGGTGATACGAGTGTCTTCGACGATGTATGGCTTGGAGCTGTACGAAAGATTTATGAAACATTCGTAGAACAGCAGAGAAAGTATGGCAATACGGGTCCATATCGTTTCCGCAGAGTGACAGACCGAGCGCTCGACACTCTCAGCAACGATGGGCTTGGCGCTCCTGTCAGCGGTTGCGGTCTGATAGTTTCGAGTTTCAGGCCTTCGGACGACGCGACGACTTTCCAGTATCTCGTACCGTCGAATTTCTTTGCAGTTTCGGTTTTGCGCAAGGCTGCGGAGATTCTCGTTGAGGTAAATTCCGAGGAGTCCCTTGCCTCGGCCTGTACGGCTCTCGCCGACGAGGTCGGGGCGGCTCTTGCCGAATATGCTGTTTACAAACATCCGCGTTTCGGCGATGTATATGCTTACGAGGTCGACGGTTTCGGCAATCACCTGCTTATGGATGATGCCAACGTGCCGAGTCTGCTTTCACTGCCGTATATCTGCGATGTCGATGTGGATGATCCTGTTTACCGGAACACCCGCCGGATGGTGTGGAGCGACAGTAACCCGTATTTCTTCAGCGGCAAGGCCGGAGAGGGTATAGGCGGTCCGCATGTGGGCTATGGAATGATATGGCCGATGAGTATCATGATGAAGGCTTTTACTTCGCGCGATGACGATGAAATCCGCAATTGCCTGACTATGCTGCTCAATACAGATGCCGGAACAGGCTTCATTCATGAATCTTTCGACGCTGATGATCCGGCGCATTTCACACGCCCGTGGTTCGCATGGCAGAATACGTTGTTCGGCGAACTTATCCTCAAGCTTATAGCCGATGGAAAAGTCGGACTATTGGATTCACTATAAACTTCTACAATAAATCAATACCATGGCTTCATTTAAAGAAAAAATCGGATACGGACTCGGCGATATGTCGACAAGTATGTTCTGGAAAATATTCAGTTTCTATCTACCTATATTCTACAGCGACGTGTTCGGCTTGCCTCTGTCGGCGGCAGCTATGCTTATGCTGGTTACGCGCATCTGGGATGCAGTGAGCGATCCCATGATGGGTGTGATAGCCGACCGCACTGATACAAAACGAGGAAAATATCGCCCGTGGCTGCTGTGGATGGCTTTGCCGTTCGCTATTGCCGGCTGCCTGCTGTTTACTACTCCCGGTTTCGGTGACACGGGAAAACTTGTGTGGGCTTTTGTGACATATATACTTATGATGACGGTCTATACGGCTGTCAACGTCCCGTATAGTTCCATGCTGGCGGTGATTACCGATGATTCCGACGAAAAGACCGTGTTTTCGAGCTACCGCATGTTTTTTGCATACACAGGTTCTTTTATCGCCCTCTTTGCTTGGGAGCCGCTTTGCCGCTTCTTTGAGCGCGGCGATGCGGGTGTAGCTGCCGAACGCGCAGGATGGCAGGGTGCGATGTTCGCGCTTGCCGCCTTGTGTGTCGTTCTGTTTCTGTCGTGTTACAAACTCACCCGGGAGCGTGTGACTGAGGCTAAAGCTCCGTCGTCGGTGCTTGCCGATTTCCGTTCGCTGCTGCGCAACCGTCCGTGGTGGATCCTTACAGCCGCAGCGCTGTGCATCAATCTGTTCAATACTGTCAGAGGTGGTACGGTAGCCTACTATTTCAAATATTATATAGGAGAGGGAGCCTCGATAAATCTCGGCAGCTTCTCTTTCCTTTTCTTTGCCGGACTCTTCCTTGCTGTAGGCGAGGTGTGCAATATGATAGGCGTGGCATGCGCCGTGCCGGTGTCGAAACGTCTGGGCAAGCGTATGACCATGATTGCCTGTAGCGTAGCACTTGCAGTTTTCAGCATCATGTTCTTCTATATACCCAATCACGGAAGAGGATTTCTTGTGATGCTTGAGCTGCAGATCGTCATATCGGTGCTTACCGGCATAATATCTCCGCTGATATGGTCGATGTATGCCGATGTGGCCGACTATGCCGCGGCTAAGGACGGCACGGCATCCACCGGTCTGATATTTTCTTCCGGTTCCATGGCTCAGAAATTCGGCGGAGCACTTGCCGGCTGGGGGCTTATCATGTTGCTCGACGTTTTCGGCCTTGTGCCGAATGCAGCGTCACAGACTTCAACGGCTTTGTACGGTCTTCAGCTTGCTATGTCGTGGATTCCCGCAGCGGTCGCCTTGCTGATGGCTTTTGTGGTGTTCTGCTATCCGCTCGGACGTAAAAAAGTTTCGTCCGCGGCATCGGTAGCAGCCTTAATTGTTTTTGCAATTTGTGCAGCTCCGGCGGCACAGGCCGAGGATGCCATAAAATTCGCAAATTTCGGACGTTATGCCGGTGCGAATGCCGAACTGGTGGCGCAGCCGGTGCCGCAGGGCAGGGTGGTACTGATGGGTAATTCCATAACCGATTTTTGGCCGAAACGTGCTTCGCATCTTTTTGAAAGCCATCCGGAAATCGTTGGTCGCGGCATAGCCGGCCAGACAAGCTGGCAATTCCTGCTGCGTTTCCGTTGCGATGTGGTCGACCTGCATCCCGAAATTGTCGTGATAAATTACGGGACAAACGATATCGCGCAGAATTCAGGCGTCTACGACGAGGATGCCACTTTCGGCAATGTCCGCTCTATGGTCGACATCGCGCGTGCCAACGGCATACGCGTGGTGTTGGCGTCCTGCCTTCCTGCCGAGGGTTTCAGCTGGCGTCCTGAAGTGACCGATGCCATGGCTAAAATCTGTAGTCTGAACAAGCGTGTCCGTGCTTATGCCGAAGTCGAGGGAATTCCGTATGCCGATTATTTCGGCGCTCTGGTCAATGCCGAAGGCACGGCCATGGATGCGGCGTATGCCGACGAGCGTCCTGCAGTCCATCCAAATGCCGCGGGCTATGCCGTGATGGAACGGATACTTCTCGACGCCATCGCCCGCGTCAAAGCAATGTAGTGTAGCCCGGATTATTTCAGATTGCCGTACTCTTCGTCGACGACAGGTTCAAGCCATACGTTAGACGACTATTCTTCCGGAATTTATAAAGTTAATAAATTACCGACATATTTATTGTTGCAAGAGTGTTGATGGTAGTTTGCATAAATTGAAAATTTAGTCTATTTTTGCAGTAAGGAGCAGAGGTTCCTCTTTATTTTTTATTAAGCGTTTTTGCTTTATCCATTTCTACGAAATCGCCAAATTTCAAAAATCCGATGGACAAGGCAGTCAAAGACGCCTATGCTTGTCGCATATCCACTCCCCGACAAGGGGAATGCCGATATACGGTAAGGCGTGGGAGTGGACTGTTTATTTCGGATTGGGCGTTTGGCGATGCCTGTAGAAAGGTAAACAGCAAGCCGTCCCCACGCTTTTTTGTTTTTTATGTCCGCCATAGGGGAGCAGGTGGATGTGTACCGCTTCTATATGAAGAAAAATCATTTATTATTGTCCGGCATCGTGTCGGCCGCACTTCTGTCGTCGTGCGGTACCGCCGGCCATCTCAGCATTAATTCGGTAGGCTATCAGTCAGTCAGGACTGATTTCGCTTTTCCTGAGAAGATTCCAGTAGATGCTAAAATTGCGACGGTTTATTCGTTTGACAAAAATGGCGAACTGACTGTGATTGTTAAGAATCTGACGCAGGATATTATGACAATCGACAACAAAAAGTCGTTCCTTATCATGCCGGACGGAAATTCAATATCGTATTTCGATCCTGTGGTGACAGCGAATACGAAATCTTCATTTTCGTCTGAAACAAATTCATCGTCATTCAACTTGGGCGCATTGTCGTCGGCCTTAGGTATCGTCGGGCCTTTGGGTTCTCTGATGGGCGGATTGACCATTGGGTCGTCGCATACCGAGGGACAGTCAAATTCCAGTACGGTTATACTTGCCGATCAGCCCACGGTATCGATAGGGCCGAATGGTGCGGGTGTGATGCCAAAGCACTATTCTGTGCCGGGCGTCGGTGTCGGCGCGATGAAAAAGCCGGATATATCGGCGTCGGCCGCTAAGCCGTCTGAAAGTAGGTGCCGTTTCAGCGTATGTGTGTCGTATTCATTCGACAACGGTAAAAGTTACGATAAGCTGATAACGAATTTCTATGTGAATACGACGATGACGGTCAAGGTAGACCGCAGCACAGTTGATGATGGATTCAAGCGCATCTATGCTGCGAAAGCCGATGCTTTGAGTGAACCTTGCTACATGTTCCATGTGGCAACAAATCTTCCCAAGGGGACGGATACATATCGATATGGCATACTTGTTGATTATAAATGATTGATTTTATGAAAAATATATTGTTTACAAAAACTGTGGCGACTGTTGTGTCTGTAGCGTTGTTGTCGGCTTCCTGCTCAACTACTGAAAAGTTCTGTATATATGGTAAACCGGGAACCGAGATATATTATCCCGAAGTGTCAAAGGCGGCAGGAACGATTCCGTCCGCCGGAAAACTTCAGCTTGAAGTTCCGAGTGATGATTTCTACGGCATTATGCTTGCTAGATATCCGGGGCGGGAATATAAGGTGCCGTTCGGGCTGAATTTCAAAGGAGCGTCGCACACAGGAGCAAAAATTGGTGTAGGTCTTGGTTATACATTGGCAGGAGCCGGGATGGTTTCAATGTTTACTGGGCTTATTGTTCTGATTGCAGGCTCCGCCGGTGATGATGTTGCAGTCATGGGCGGTCTGTTAACAGCGGGCGGTGCGGCTGTTACCGGGGTGGGGTCCGCAATTGGTATCCCGTCGGATTCCCGGCTTGATCAACTGAGTTTCCGGTACAATTACACATACTCGAAATCCCAGTTCGCTGCCGATGATGTCGCACAAGTACCGTTGCTTAATCGTGATCCGGAGAAATATATGTCGGAGGCAACTAAAAAGCCTTCGCGACGCAAAGCTACGTCAGGTGGCGAAAGCGTTCCTGTTGCGGTCAAGACATCTAAATCCAAACGCTCATTGAACGACCACGGTAAATCTGTCGCGGGAGAATACAGCGGCAAAGGTGTACTGAAACTCGGAGGAACTACCGAGGAAAGTTATCCCGAAATTATGGTACTGGTGGAACGTGTCGACAAGTCTACGGTAAGTGTGCGTGTCATTGAAAACGGAGAGGATTTTTTTGAGGCACCGATGATTTACAATGTAAAGCGGCGCAAGGACGGTTCGTATAACCTGACGATGCGTGATGTGCCGGCGGCTACAATTGTCGTAAATAAAAATGGAACGATGACCTTTATCCACAAGTCCGTCAATATTGACGGCGATATATATACCCTTCATATCACCGGCAAGCGATAAGCCTGTTCTTACAGAGGGTAAAAAAAGAGTCCGCATCAACTGATGCAGACTCTTTTTGAGGTACCAAGCAGAATCGAACTGCTGTACACGGTTTTGCAGACCGTTGCCTCACCACTCGGCCATGGTACCGTTGTTTGTGGTTTGCGAGTGCAAAGTTAGGCTTTTTGCCTGCAATATGCAAATTTTACGGCTTCTTTTTTCGATTTTTTTTTAGATTGCGCTTATGGCATCCCAAACGAAGACGCGTAGACCGAGTTTCGGGCGTTCGTCGTTGATGGTTTTTAGCCGTGAGAGCAAATTGTCGAGGCGTTCGTCGTCAACAAAAGTTATTATTGCCGATGCCATCGACGGCCATGCGTGCGATCCGTAGTGCGGTTCGCCGTCGACGCTACCGCGGCCCACAACATGTTCCCATGCCGTGAAGCCTCGGCAGCTGCTGCGGTCGAGAATGTCGATTATGTGGTCGTAGTGTGCCTGGTCGAAGGCTATGAATACTGATTTCATTGTTGTCGGTTGATGATAGGGTCAGTCGTTGTTGCGGGTTGATGTTTCGAGGAGTGCTTTGCGATGTTTGCGGCGTTGGTTGACGATACCGCGATGAGCGAACACGCAGTAAAGCACGGGAACGAAGAGCAAGGTCAGGATGGTGGAGAATGTCAGACCGCCTATCACGGCTGTACCCATGGGGCGCCACATTTCGGCGCCTTGTCCGGTGCCGACGGCCATCGGTACCATACCGAGAATGGTGGTGAGGGTTGTCATGACTACAGGACGCAGACGTGACTCGCCTCCGAGGATCACTGCACGGCGTATCGACATGCCGCGTTCGCGGTTGAGCGATATGTAGTCGATAAGCACGATACCGTTTTTCACCACGATGCCTATGAGCATGATGGCTCCGATCATTGACATTACATTAAGAGTGTGCCCTGTCAGCCACAGGATTATGAATACGCCTGAGAATGCGAACAGGAGTGATGTCATGATAATGCCGGGGTAGGTGTAGCTTTCGAACTGTGCGGCCATGACTATGTAGACAAGGATGATGATAAGGGCGGCGAGCATAAGCAGGTCGCGGAATGATTCCTGCTGGTCCTCGTAGGAACCGGCGAGCTGTATGGCTATTCCCTGGGGAATGTCCATTTTGTCGATCGCTTTCTGCGAAGCTTCGACAACCTGGCTCATAGGTACGTCCTGAACGACCGTGCTGACGGTGATGATGCGCTCGCGGTCCTTGCGTTCGATTGTCGGAGGGGTGAATCGCTCGACCACGGTGCCTACGTCGCGCACGCGCACGGCTTTGCCGGCGCTGTTGTAGATAAGGATGTTTTCGATATCTTCAAGCGATGTGCGGTGTTCGGGGGCATACATGACTTTGATGTCGTATTCCTCGCCGTCCTCGCGGAACTGCGATGCCAGCGAGCCGTTGATGCGGTTTCGCAGGTAGGTGGCGGCAGTGGACAGGTTAAGCCCGTAGATCGCGAGTTTCTCGCGGTCGAAATCGACCTGGTATTCCGGCTGGTAGTCGGAGCGCGATATGATGACGTCGGCGGTGCCGGGGATTTTAATCAGTGCGTCGCGCAGCATACGTGCCACCGAGTCGGTTTCGGTGAAGTCGTAGCCGTAGATTTCGTAGTCGATGGTGGACTGTCCGCCCATGCTTCCGCCCATACCGCCTACGGATACCTGTACTTTCTTGTATTCGGGGTATTCGTTGAGGTCGGCGCGCATCAGTTTTGCTATTTCGGTGATGCCGCGTTCGCGTTCGCCGGGGTCGGAGAGGCGTATGTTCATCGACACGATGTGCGGACCGTTGTCGCTGAGCGATGCGAAAGTGTTGTCGCTCGAAGCCGAGCCGACGGTGTAGTTTATCACATCGATTTCGGGATATTTGTCGCGCCATTGTTCGACCAGCCGGTCTGTCGATTCTTTTGCGAGTTCCACGCGTGTGCCTATGGGCATTTCGAGGTTTACGCGCAGACGGCCGTCGTCGGCGGTCGGAAAGAACTCGCTGCCGACCTGACGCATCAGCATCAGGGATCCGAAGAAGATGCCCATGCAGATGATGAATGTCGTCATCTTATGTCCCACTACCCATTTGAGCAGGCGTCCGTAGCCGCGGTCGAAAGCGTCGAGTCCGCGGTTAACCGGAGTAAAGAAAATGGTGTAAAGGCGGCCGTGACGGTTGTTGCGGCGAAGTAGCAGAGAGCAGAGCATGGGGGTCAGGGACAGGGCGCAGACGGTGGAGATGATCATCATGATTGTGACCATCCATCCCAGCTGGCGGAAGAGGACGCCGGTCATGCCGGTGACGAGTGTCAGGGGGAAGAATACGGCTATAAGAGTGAGCGTGGACGCTATAACGGACACGGCCACTTCGTTTGTGCCGTGGACGGCGGCCTGTTTCGGGTCGGAGCCTCGTTCGATATGGGTCGTCACGTTCTCAAGTACCACGATTGCGTCGTCGACCACCATGCCTATCGAGATGGAGAGTGCGGATAGCGATACGATGTTCAGTGAATTTCCGGTGATTGCCAGATATATGAACGAAGCTATAAGCGAGATCGGGATGGTGATTGTGATGATTAGCGTGGCGCGCCAGCGTCCGAGGAAGAAGAACACTACTATGATGACGAACAGCAGAGCGTACATAACTGTTTCGACAAGCGAGTCGATAGTGTTGCGTATATTGTCGGATGTGTCGACTATGATGCCGAGCTTGACGTCGGAGGGCAGGCGTTTCTGGAGCGAGGGCAGAGCCTTTAGTACTTTGTCGGAAATCTCGACGGAGTTTGCACCGCTCTGTTTCTGGATGACGATCATGGCGCCTTTGCGGCCGTCGTTGAATGTTTCCTGAGTGCGTTCCTCGACGGAGTCGTCGATGCGTGCGACGTCGGACAGGTATATGTTTTTACCGCCGTAGGAGCCTACGACAATCTGTCCCATCTGGTCGGATGATTCGAATTCGCCCTGAACGCGCAGCGAGTAGGTGTTTGAGCCTATGTCGAAGTTGCCGCCGGGAATGTTGCGGTTTTCGGCGCCGATGAGCTGTGCGATCTGCTCGACGGTGAGATTGTAGGCTTCGAGTCTGTTGGGGTCGACGTAGACATGTATCTCTCGTTTCGGGGCGCCGGAAATCGACACGGAACCTACGCCGCTGATGCGTGCCAGAGGATTGGCAACCGCGTCGTCGAGGATCTTGTACAGGCCGGGCATACTCTCTTCGGCCTGGACCGACAGGAGTATGATGGGGATCATGTCGGTCGAGAATTTGAAGATGATAGGCGTTTCGGCGTCGTCGGGCATCATGGATGATACCATGTCGAGTTTGTCGCGCACGTCGTTGGTGAGCACGTCTATATCTTCGCCGTATTCGAATTCGAGGGTTATTACCGAAATGTTCTCGCGCGATTTTGATGATATGTGCTTCAGGTCGCTGACGGAGTTCAGCACGTTTTCAAGCGGGCGGGTCACGTTCTGCTCGATATCCTGCGCGCTGGCACCCTGATAGGTTGTCATTACCATCAGGGTATTGGTTTCGATATCCGGGTATAGGTCGATTGGCAGCGTCTTCAGTGAAAACAGGCCTAAGATGACCACGGCGACAAAGCACAGTGTGGTCATGATAGGACGTCGGACGGCACTTCCGTAAAGGCTCATAGTCTATATATTGGGGTGGGGTTACTTTGTAAGAATTATTGCTTCGACGCCGTCGGCAAGACGGGTCTGGCCTGTGATGACCACAGTATCGCCGTCGGCGATACCTGACAGAAGTTCGTAGTTTTCGTCCAGTCGCTGTCCGAGTTCAACTTTGTTGTAGCTTACGCGTCCGCCTGAGTATACGTAGACATATTTGTTGCCGGAACCAGTCTGCTTGACTATCGCGCGGTCGGGCACGACCACATTGTTTTTCGAGCCGAGGTTCACTTCGACGCGTGCGAACATGCCGGGTTTGATTCTTTCGGCGCCGTTGGCGATGCGTACTTCGACTCCGAATGTGCGGGTCGCGGTGTCGACAGTCGGGTAGATGCGTGCGATTTTACCCGAGAACGTTTCGCCGGGGAAAGCATCGAATGTCACGGACACGGGCATTCCCTGCCGGAGGGTGTTCATGTCGTTTTCGCTGACGTTTATCATCACTTTCACTTCCGGGGTCAGTTGCCCGACGGTGAGCACGGGCATTGAGCCGCACATGTCGCCAGGATCGTAGTTGCGGGCGGTTACGACTCCGGTCACGGGGCTTGTCAGAACGGTATTCTCCATCATGTTGTCGTACTGCGAGCGTGCGGCGTCGAGTTGCGCGCGCAATTGGTCGACGGCCTGCTGTGTGCCGGCTCCGATTTCGAGAAGGCTTACAGCGCGGTTGTATTCGCGCTCTATCTGGTCGAGGTTGATGCGCAGCTGTTGGGCGTTCGATGTATCGAGTTCAACCAGAGTCTGTCCTGCGCGTACATGGTCGCCTACTTCTACGTTGATTTTTTTGATACGGTTGGGGGTGGCCGGCGCTATGTTATTGATGTTCTCGGCTTCTACAGTTGCGGTATACTCTTTTAGCTGAGGTACTTCCATGCGTCTGGCCATGTCTATCTCTATACGTGGCAGTTCGTCGGCCTCGCTTGTTGCGGCGGCTTTTTCTTCCGCTTTGCCGCAGGACGACAAGAGAAGTGTCGGCATGATGGTTCCGGCTGCGACAGCGGCCATTGTGAAAAAAACGGACTTTTTCATTATGATGTTTCTTTTTTGTTATTTCTTTTCGTATTTGTCGAGCGGGGCATTGCCAAGCAGAAGTTCGAGTTCGCTGTTAGCCACAAGATAGTTGTAGATGGCTTGAAAGTATGCCAGGCGTGCGCGTGTGAGAGCCAGCTCCGAATCGCGCAGGTCAAGGTAGGTAGCGGCGCCTATCTCGAAGCTTTTCTCCATTATCGAGTGGGCGCGTTCTGCCTGGGCTACGCTTTCGGAGCATGACGAGATCTGGCGTACGTTGATGCCGATGTTGTCGACGGCCAGATCGACCTGCATGGCTACGCTTCTTTCGAGGTTTTCGCGTTGCCATGTCATCTCTTCGGCTTGTATCTCGGCCTGTTTTATACGGTTCCAGCGGTTTCCGCCCTGGAATATAGGCACCGACAGCGATAGGCCTATGGTGGAATACGGGTTCCACCGGAAATTGCGGAACGGTGAACCGTTGCTCATCGAAGTCCAGTTGTAGTTGGCTGTCAGAGCCAGAGTCGGCGACCATGCCATTTTCTGCACTTTTACGGTCTGGTCAAGGATTTTGGACTGTATGGTGTTCAGCCTCAATTGCGGATTGTTGCTGTAGTCGCGGTCTATTGCTATTGTGTTTTCGTACATAGTCGACTCGTAGTCGGCCAGACGTCCGGAAATCCGAAGGTCGTAGGAACTGTCGAGTCCCATCAGTATCAGCAACTGCAGGCGAGCCTGTTTTATTGCTACATCGGCCTGTAACAGCTCAGGCTCTATATTCTTCATGGCAACGGATGTCCGGAGAACGTCGTAGTCGGAAGCGGCGCCGGCGGCGAATTTTTTTGAATATATCTCGTGATTCAGGGCGGCCATGTCGTAGCTTTCCTGAATTACGCGCCGGGAATCTTCGGCGAGCATCAGGGTATAGTAGGCGCTTTTGACCTGATTTACCATTTCCAGACGTGAATTGTGGGCCTGTTCGACACTCAGTAGAATCTGACTGTCGGAAAGGCTCAGTGATTTCCACAGTTGCGGTGCGATTAGCGGGAGGGCGGCATTGAATCCCATTGAGTAGGAATTGTCAAGGCCGACTTTGATGCCGCCGTCGCCTCCTTTGCCTGCCCGGGAGGTATTGGCTTCGTCGTTGTCGCCGCTGTTGTTTCCGCCACCCATACCTCCGAAATCGCCCAGGCCGTCCATGTTCATGTACATGACCTGCTTGGCAAGCATGCGGTTGTAGGTCGCGCCGAAATCTATGGTGGGCAGCAATTGTCCTATTATTTCTTTTTTTGAATAATCGACTCTGTCAACTTCCCTGTCGGCTATTTTTATAGTAGGATTGTCGCTGAGTGCTATCGCTATGCACTCGTCCAGATCGAGCTTTTTATCCTCTGCCAGGACTGTTGCGGCGCAAGTAAGAAAAAGGGCGCCGACTGTCAGGCTTTTAATCGGAAAATTCATTTGCTTTCGTGTGATATTGTTATGATTGTAGCTTTTATCTGACAAAGATAAGAAATATTAGTCCACGTCTTCGGCGGATATGGAGAAAATGGCCAAAAATCTAATCTTTTTGACCAGTCAAAACTTTGTTTTGCCTAATTCTATGACTTCGAGGTCGCGTATTTCGTCGCCATCAATGACAAGTCGCATCAGAGTGCGTTCCCGTTGCCATCCGTGGTAGCCTGCGGCGCCGGGATTGACAGCGAGCAATTTCAGCTCGCTATCGTAGCCTACGCGCAATATGTGGCTGTGGCCTGCCACTACCAGGCCGGGGCGTACGTCGATAAGCATTCGTCTTACACCTGGAGCATAACGTCCCGGATATCCGCAGATATGTGTCATCCATACTTTTATGCCTTCGACGGTGAATTCCTGTATCTCCGGACAATATCGGCGTATCTGTGCGTTGTCGATGTTGCCGTGTACAGCACGCACCCGCGGTCCTATTCCTTCGAGGCGGCGCAGAAGGCTGATGTCGCCTATGTCGCCGGCATGCCATATTTCGTCGCACTCCTTGAAGTGAAGTGCATAGCGGTCGTCCCAGCAGGAGTGCGTGTCTGACAATATGCCTATTCTGAGCATTCAGGATGGTCTTATTTTATTCCGGCTTTGCGCGCAGTGCTTTCCGGGACAGCTTTGCGATTCACGACAAGTGCGACAGTCTTGGCCAGAAAGTAAGGTTCGGAAACGTAGATGTAACCGTTGTGGATCTGATTTGTGTCCCAGGAATTTTTCACCTTATAATATCTGTTGCCGAGGCGGTCGGTTGCTGTGCCTGTGATTTCCATGGCATGGTCGTCGGTGGTTTCCTGACGGTCGAACATTGCCTGACGCGATTCCTGTGTCACTTCTATTTCCGGTACCGGTCCGGTGAATTTATATTTTTCGGCCTGACGGTCTTTGTCGGAAAGTTTCACCCATCGTGACAGCTCCGTTCCTTCCATGTCGCCTTCGTTTTTGCCTGCCGGCATAAGTGCCACGCCTTCGGTCCATTTGAACCCGTCCTCGCTCACATCAGCCGCCCATAATACGGTATGACCCGCTTCGAGAGCAGCGTCGACGGTGGCTTTCAGTTCGTCAAGCGGCAGGTTCATGTATTCACCCCATATCCAGTTGTCGGGAACTTCAAGGATGAAACTTTTGTAGAACGGATGGTGGGTGAATGATGTGAGAGCTACCATATCCGAGCTTTTCACAGGAAGCGATTCGGCAAAACTGCGGGGAGTATAGTTTTTACCCTTGTATTCAAAGGTCTGCGGTAGGGCGCCGAGATATGCGTCGAGTACGCCGTCGACCGCGCATCGCCAGGCTGTCGATGTTTTTTTATCGGGGCGGCGCACTACGGCGTCGACGATTCCGCGCAGGGCACCGTCCATCTCGCCGTGGACGTGCTTGTCTTCGCCATAGTCAAGGCCACGGTATGCTTCTTCGGGAACGGCTCCGTAGCGGTCCCATACGTATGCCACATCAAGCAGCGAACCTCCGGCAGAGAAATTGCCCTGACCGTAGAGGCGCACGTAGCGGTCGGCTTTGTCGGCATAGCAGTGGCGGACGGTGAACATTTCGGAAATATCGAGCGAATCGCCGCCGGCATGTCTGATTTCGTTTTCGATGAACGATGTGCCGGCAAACGACCAGCATGTCCCCGATTTGTTCTGATCCTTGACCGACGTCACGGGGATATTTATGATATCCTTGAAACAGAATCCCAAGGAATCGGCGGCGATTGAGTCGACAGCTTCCGTGGCGCCTAATGTGCAACATGCGCCGAGTATTATTGCGGTTGATATGACAATTTTTTTCATTTCGGGAGAATCATCAGTTCATGACATTATAGCCGCCTTCGGTAAGAGCCGAACGTATGGCTGATATGTGTTCGTGGTCGCGGGTTTCAAGCTCGACGCGTATGGAGCACCCGTTGATCGACGAGCTTGTGTTGATGCGTTCGTGTGCTACGGATATTATATTTCCGCCATGTCCGGCGATCACGCTGCATACGCCGGAGAGCTGTCCGGGTTTGTCCGGCAGGTCGATTATGAACGCATAGTTGCGGCCGCTTTTGTTCAGCCCACGGGTTATCACGCGGTTGAGAGTTGTGACGTCGATGTTACCGCCCGACACAAGACAGACGGTTTTCAGGCCGCGTACAGGCACTTTGTCGAACATCGCTGCCGCCACGGCTACGGCGCCTGCGCCTTCGGCTATGAGTTTCTGCTGTTCCATCAGAGCCAGTATGGCGGCGGCCGTTTCGTCGTCGCTGACGGTGACTACCTCGTCGACGTACTTGTTGCACATCTCGAATGTGTTTACTCCTGGCTCTTTTACGGCTATGCCGTCGGCTATTGTGGCCACATCGGCAAGATGGCATAGTTTACCTTCTTTAAGCGAGGCTGCCATAGAAGGCGCACCCGACGATTGCACGCCATATACTTTCACGTCGGGGCGAAGTGTCTTTATGGCGAATGCCACACCTGAAATAAGTCCGCCTCCGCCTATCGGCACTATCACAGCCTCCACGTCGGGCATCTGTTCGAGGATTTCAAGACCTATCGTTCCTTGGCCGGCTATGACTTTGGGGTCGTCGAAAGGATGGATGAAAGTGTAGCCGTGTTCTTTTTGCAGTTCAATCGCGCGTGCGTAAGCGTCGTCGTAAACTCCCGGAACCAGGCATATTTCAGCTCCGTAGCTGCGAGTGGCCTCCACTTTCGACAGCGGTGCACCTGCCGGAAGGCATATAAGGGATTTTATGCCGCAGTGGGCTGCTCCGAGCGCCACGCCCTGGGCGTGATTGCCGGCAGAGCAGGCTATGACACCGCGTTTGCGCTCTTCTTCTGTCAGCTGCGATATTTTGTAATATGCGCCGCGCAGTTTGAAAGAGCCTGTGAGCTGGAGGTTCTCGGTTTTCAGGTATATGTCGACGCCGGGATTGAGGCGAGGAGCCGGTATGATGGCTGTCTTGCGGGCAACGTCTTTAAGGACGGCTGAAGCATTGAATATTTCGCTGATTTCGAGCATCATTTTTCCTACATTATAGTTAGATGCCGCAAAGTTATTGTTTTTTCCGTATATTTGCAATCGTAAAAAACGTCTTTCTACGCGTTAAATAAATCCATCACATCTATGCTTAAAATACTTCGTGTGACATTGGCTGTGCTCAGTTTTATGGCTGTTCTGCTGCTTTTTGTCGATTTTACAGGCACAGCCGCACGCTTGTGGCCATGGATGGCTAAGATACAGCTTGTTCCGGCTTTGTTGTCGTTCAATGTGGCGGCTATCGTGTTGTTGCTTCTTGTCACTCTGCTGTTCGGTCGCGTCTATTGCTCTGTCATCTGTCCGCTCGGGATAACACAGGATGCCGTCATATCCTTGCGCCGCCGTTTTGCGCCTAAGCGCCGTCGCCGTGCCGGTATGTTCCGTTACGAACCTGCGCACCGTAAGCTCCGTGCTGTTTTTCTTGCCCTCTTCCTCCTGCTTGTGGTATTAGGGCTTACAGGACTTGTCGCCACATCGTGGGCAGGCATTCTTGAGCCGTACAGCGCTTTCGGACGTATCGCATCATCCATATTCGCACCCGGAGTCCGGGCGCTGAACAACATAGCATCGGATCTTTCTCCGGCCGACAGTTATGTCTTCGGCCCGGTTTCGCAGGCATCTCTTTCCGGAGTGCTTCTTGCAGTAGCGATTGTTTCCTTTGTCGTAATAGTCGTTTTTGCATGGCTGACAGGACGCGGCTACTGCAATGGCGTGTGCCCTGTGGGAACTCTTTTAGGATTCCTTTCCCGTTATTCGCTTCTTAAACCTGTGATCGACACATCGAAATGCAACCGCTGCGGCTCGTGCGGCCGCCACTGCAAATCGCAGTGTATCGACACTGTCAATCATCGTATCGACTCGACGCGCTGTGTTGCCTGCATGGATTGTATTGGTGTATGCCGTCAGGGAGCTATCAGCTTCAGCCGCCGCCCACGCAAGGCCAAGAACTTGAAAACTTCCGGAAAAACTTCGGCCACGGATACCTCGCGACGCAGTTTCATGCTTGCCGGTGCGGCTCTGGCAGGAAGTGCCATAGTTTCGGCGGCCGACAAGACTGTCGACGGCGGTCTGACCCCCTTGAAAAGAAAACAGGCTTATCCCGACCGCATGCCGGCTGTTCCGGCCGGCGCTGTCAGCGTCAGCCATCTGCGACGCCACTGCACAGCATGTCAGCTCTGTATAGCCAACTGCCCCGAAGACATCCTGAGGCCCTCTTCATCGCTTGATTCGCTTATGCAGCCCGTCATGCTTTTTACCGACGGGTTCTGCCGTCCGGAGTGTACCCGTTGTTCCGATATTTGTCCGGCGGGCGCTTTCCATCCGCTGTCTGTAGAGGAAAAGAGTGCCATAAAGATAGGGCGCGCTGTGGTCGATTATTCAATCTGTCTGAGTGCTGCGGGCGAGGCTGAGTGCGGTTCCTGTGCACGAAACTGTCCGGCGGCAGCCATAAGCATGGTTTCGGTTGACGCTTCCGATACGGAATTGCCGTTGATGCCGGTGGTCGACGATTCGGCCTGCATAGGGTGCGGATCCTGCGAGTACCATTGTCCGGTAGGCACCGTGCAGCCCATAAAGGCCGATCGCGCGGCTATTCACATAGAGGGTCTGGAAATCCATCGTCCAATATAATATTCAAAGACCGGAACAATGTCTAAAAAAAATCAGCATATCAATGATGCGGCATCACGTCGCCGCTTTCTCCGTCAGCTCGGTATAGGAGCTGCCGCTACCGTACTCGGCGCCTGCGGCGGCCGTCATATTGTCGAAAGCGCTTCCGATGATAAGAGCGGTGAAAAAAAAGGTGACGACGAGATGACTTACCGCACGAATCACAATACAGGCGATCGTGTTTCCATTCTCGGCTATGGTTGTATGCGCCTGCCGACTGTGGGTATGACTTCAGGACGGAGCGATGACGAAACCATCGACCAGGAAGCTGTCAACCGGTCGGTAGACTATGCGCTGGCACACGGTGTGAACTATTTCGATACATCGCCCGCATATTGCAAGGGACATTCGGAAGAGGCTATGGGCATAGCTCTGAGCCGTCATCCGCGCGACAGTTATTTTATCGCTACCAAACTGTCGAATTTCGCTCCGCAGACATGGAGCCGCGAAGAATCGGTCGCGATGTTCGAGCGCTCGCTGAAATATCTCCGGACCGATTATATCGACTATCTGCTGCTTCACGGCATAGGCATAGGCGGTTTCGAGGCTTACAACGGACGTTATGGCGACAATGGAGTTCTTGATTATCTTAAGGAGCGCCGCGCCGACGGAACTATCCGTAATCTCGGTTTCTCATATCACGGCGATATAGATGTGTTCCTGCATCTGCTTGACATGCACGACCGCGGCGAGGTCCATTGGGACTTCGCCCAGATCCAGCTCAACTATATCGACTGGAATCAGGCTAAAGACGTCAATACTCGCAATACCGATGCTTCATATCTTTACGGTGAACTTCAGCGGCGTGCTATACCTGCTGTGGTCATGGAACCGCTTCTCGGTGGCCGGCTGGCATCTGTGCCCGCGCCTGTGGCTGCAAAGA
>Ga0073906_1000813_pt1 | contig 54142 bp, 47 predicted proteins | sample Inofromicrocosms_FD_65485 | JGI IMG/M metagenome (GOLD analysis project Ga0073906, IMG submission 65485) | Mouse cecum microbial communities from Vienna, Austria - Inoculum for glucosamine and mucus D2O microcosms | ecosystem: Host-associated > Mammals > Digestive system > Large intestine >...
ATATCCATATAAATCGAAGGGTCGTTTCCCCAATCTCTGTATAACTGATGACAAAGCTCCCTTGTCATTATACGGAGAGAAATTTCGTCCATATACACCTCTAAATTACTGTTTATCGTAAATCATTATATCACGAAAAATGAAAGAGCGCAACTGGTTGAATTTTGCGGGAAATATAAACATATCAATATCTCACTAGGCTACGAGTAGCCTAGTTCGTCCACGAAAAAAAGTACAGAAAAGGCACAGCTTAACGCTATGTCTAAATCTTTTTATTTGCGTTTTATTATATTCCCTATGGGAATTACCGTAAAGCGCGTGTTTTTTTATGCGTTTTTCTAAGGCGAAGCAAACATAAAAGAACCTCGTCCTCCCCCGCAAACGCGGGAGATTTTTTTGATAAGTCATATTCGCGGACAGGCGGGAATATTTATAAGTAGTCGGGCGAAAAAGAAGGGTTTGCCGTCGGGCGGCTAACGTGAAATTCGACGAAATTAGCGATATTTCGTCAAACTCCCCTGTAATTTTCGCAAAAAGCAATGATAAAATTTAGGTGTGTCAATGCGGTTTATCACCTTTCGCTTGAAATATCTGGTGTTGGCGGCGGCGCTTGTCGCTTTTGCGGCGGTGGGAATGCTCACGGCAAACGCGGCGGGTGCGGAAACGGTTTACTTTGCGGGCGCGCGTTCTCTGCCCATTTACTGCGTAGACCGCGACGACAATAAGATCGCCATTTCTTTCGACTGCGCTTGGGGGGTGGAGTACACTGACCAAATCCTGACCCATTTGAAAGAGGGCGGGGTGCGCGCGACCTTTTTCGCGGTGCAGTTTTGGACGGAGAAATATCCCGAATACGTGAAAAAGATTTCGGACGCGGGTCACGAATTCGGCACGCACAGCAAAACGCATTCCTATATGTCTAAGCAGGGGGAGGCGGACATTCGCGCGGAGCTCCAATCTTCTTCGGAGGCTCTTACCGAAATCACGGGCAAAGAGGTAACGCTCTTCCGTCCGCCTTACGGTGATTACGACAATCTTCTCATCGACACCTGCAACAATATGGGCATCTATCCCATTCAATGGGACGTCGATTCCTTGGACTGGAAAGATCTTTCGGCGGCCGACATTGCGTCGAGGATCGTGGAACGCGTGAAAAGCGGGTCCATAATCCTCTGCCACAACAACGGACTGCATACGGCGGAGGCGCTTCCGATTGTGATCGACACTCTGCGTTCGAAAGGCTTCGAGTTCGTCCCCATCGGCGAGCTCATCTATCGGGAAAATTATACGGTTGATCCCACGGGGAAACAAATTCCGCGCGGGGACGCGTAACAAACGACGGTTTGTTACCGGTCATTCGAAAATCGGGAAATACCGCACGGCGAACCGTGCGCAGCAAAACGCTTGGAGGTAACTTATGGACTACAATTCGGAAAAAAACAACAAGGTTTATTTCATGGGCGAAATCGTTTCGGAAGCGAAATTCTCGCACGAAGTGTACGGAGAGGGCTTTTACGAGTTTTTCGTTAAGGTCATGCGGCTCTCGGGGCAGGCGGATATTCTCCCCGTCACCATATCCGAACGGCTCATTCAAGGGAACGATTTTAAGATCGGCAGTACCATTTGCGCGCTGGGGCAGTTTAGGAGCTACAATAAGTTGGAGGGCGGAAGATCCCGTTTGATGCTCACCGTGTTCGTTCGGGAGCTCGTGGAAACCGCGCCCACCAAAAATCCCAACAGTATCGTTCTTTCCGGCTACATCTGCAAACCGCCCGTATACCGCACCACGCCTTTTAACCGCGAAATCGCGGACTTGCTCATTGCCGTAAACCGCGCCTATAACAAATCCGACTATATCCCTTGCATTGCTTGGGGAAGAAACGCGCGGTTCGTGCAAAATTTAAAGGTAGGGGACAAGGTTGCGCTTTCGGGAAGAATTCAAAGCCGCGAATATCAGAAACGCCTGTCCGAAACGGAGGCAGTCACCATGACGGCGTACGAGGTTTCCGTTTCCAAGCTCGCCGCGTTCGACGACGGCGACGGATTCGATCTCGAAGGGGAATTCGATTTGTACGCCATGCCCTCGTCCGAGCAGACGGTATATTAAACGCAAAGCGCCGCGTAAAACGGCGCTTTTTTTATGGGAATCCCTCAAAGCGTCAATACCACTTGCAATTTTCATAAAAACGTGGTATACTGTTAAAAAAATTTCGGAGCGGTTTTATGGAATTCAAGAGTTTTGACGGAAAGACGATTTACGTTCACGAATGGCTGGACGTCGAGTCGCCCAAGGGATTCGTGCAAATCATTCACGGAATGACCGAGCACGGCGCAAGATACGCGGAATTCGCGAAATTTCTCAATGAAAACGGATACCTCGTGGCGGCGGACGACCACCGCGGACACGGCAAGACCGATCCCGACACCCTCGGTTACTGCGCGGGAAATATGTTTGCCGATACCGTTCGCGACGAGGGCGAGCTGACCAAATATTATCGGGAGAAATATCGGGGGCTCAAATACTTTGTGTTCGGGTTCTCTTACGGCTCTTTTTTAACACAGAGTTATATTTCAAAGTACGGCGATTTAATCGACGGCGCGGTGATCGCGGGCAGTAATAAAAAGAAGGATTTCGAGGTATATTTGGGTTCGTTCGTCACGGGCGTGTGCAACTTATTCGGCGCGTCCAAACGTCCTGCGAAGATGATCGAAAAGCTCTCCTTCGGCAAGTACGCCAAAAAATTTGCGGACAGGGAGTGGCTGAGTGCGGACGCGGAGAACAACGAACGCTACCACGGCGACCCGTTCTGCGGGTTCGTGTGCTCCAACCGCTTCTATGCCGACTTTTTCAAGGGTTTGCGCACCCTTTACACCAAAAAGTACAAACAGTCTTTGCGTGCAGATTTACCTCTCCTTTTGGCTGCCGGTTCGGAAGACCCCGTCGGCGACATGGGCAGGGGAATGCAGCTTTTGTACGTGTTCTACAAGTACCGCGCGGGCATGAGCGACGTGAAGCTGACCCTTTTCTCGGGTTGCCGTCACGAATTTTTGAACGAACGCGCGGGGCAGGAAAAGCGTTACCGCGATATTCTCGAATTCTTCGAAACGCACTGATATAAGAGAGCCGGAGCTTACCTTCGCCTTGGGGGAAAGTAAGCAAATATCTTTATGAATATTTTACAAATGCAGGAGGAGATCCTGCGCCTGAAAAAACAACGGAATATTGCCGTGCTTGCCCATTCCTATCAACGGCGGGAGATCGTCGAAATAGCGGATTTTACGGGCGACAGCTATGCCTTGGCGCAAAAAGCGAAAACGTCCGAAGCTTCCGCTTTCGTCATGTGCGGCGTGCGGTTTATGGCGGAAACGGTCAAAATATTAAATCCGCAAAAACGCGTGTACCTTTCCAACGGCGGGGCAGGCTGCCCGATGGCGGAACAGCTCGAAAAAGCACAGCTTGTCGCACTCAAAGCCGAGCACCCGAACGCGGTTACGGCGGCATACGTCAACACTACTGCGGAGCTGAAAACGCTTTCGGACGTCTGCGTGACCTCCTCGTCCGCCGTGCGCATTTTGCGCGCCCTGCCCGAGAGAGAGATTTTGTTTGTGCCCGATATCAATTTGGGGCGGTACGTCGCTTCGCAAATCCCCGAAAAACAATTCTATTTCTATCGGGGAGGCTGTCCCGTGCACGCCCGCGTCACCCGCGAAGAGGCGCTCGAAGCCAAACGCAATCACCCGAACGCGCTTTTGCTCGTCCATCCCGAGTGCCCGCCCGAGGTGGCGGAGCTTGCCGATTACGCGGGCTCTACGAGCGGAATTACGGATTTTGCAAAGAAGAGCGGGGGCAAAGAGTTTATTATCGGAACGGAGAACGCCGTCGTCGAGCATTTGCAATACGAATGCCCCGGAAAGAGGTTTTATCCGCTCTCTAAGGGCTTGATTTGCGCCGATATGAAGCTCACCACGCTGAGCGACGTTTTGTCCTGTTGCCGAGGAGAGGGCGAAGAAGTCGTCTTAGACGAGCCCACCCGTCTTGCCGCCAAACGCTGTATCGATAAAATGATCGAGATGGGCGGATGAGGTTTGCAGTTCTACTTTTGCCGCCCCCTTTTTGTAAGGGGGCGGCAAATATTCAATCATCTTGTTCCCCCCTTTTATAAAGGGGGAACGTCACGTAGCGACAAAGGGGGATTGCTTGTACTTCACATCCCCTCCGTCGCCTGCGGCGTCGCCGAATTCCCCCCTTGCTACAACGGCAGGGGGGATTTTTTTATCTGAAAAAACGACAAATTTCACACATTTATCACTTTTTTTCGGCAAAATTCCAAAAAACACTTGACAAATACATGGGGGGGGGTATAATAGAATCAAATCTTTTTTAAGGAGAAAGGGAAAATGAAAAAATTCAGAGTAGCTTTGGTAACTGCATTGGTGCTTCTCGTGAGCATGCTTTGCTTGGTAGCTTGCGGCGGCGTGGAGGGAACGTATAAGTTCGAGTCCATGACAATAAAAATCGGCGCTATTACCACCACGGTCAATGCGGGCGAAGAGTACGAGGGCGAAACGTTGTCTGCGGATTCCATGACGCTTACGCTTGAGAAAGACGGCGTTGCAAAGATGAAGTCTATTGAGTCCGAACAGGAAGCGGAAGGTACTTGGGAAGAAAAAGACGGCAAGATTAACGTTACGATCGCAAACGAAACGATTGAGTTTGAAAAAGACGGTTCTAAGCTTAATGCGACGATGGAAATTTCCGAAGGTATGTCCATGACGATTACCTTGAAAAAATAATTTCAAGTAAAACAAAAAAACCGCTCGTACGAGCGGTTTTTTCTTTTGTTTTATTCCCGTCGCTCGCGGGGCAGATACTCCAACGCGATGCCGTAATTCGCTTCGTAGCAATTTTTCCACGCGTGTTCGGCACGGGTTTTCATGTCGGCGAGCCGTTCGCCTTTGGGCAAATCTTCGTTCGCATAAATTGCGGGAAGGATATGTATGCGGAGTTTGCGGATCTTCCCGCACTTGTTTTTTCGGAAGGTGCAAAATAGGGGCAGTACGGGTACGCCGTACTTCAATGCGTAATAGAACGCCCCTTCCTTCATGGGGCGGGGCTTTTGATAGTTGAGCCACATCGCCTGTTCGGCGTAAAAGTTAACGATTTTCCCCTTTTTTAAGAGGCGCTCCGTTTCCCGCATGAAACCCTTCATCGCCGCCATATTCTTGCTGAACGGCAACATTCCGCCGTGACGGATAATGTGCCCGCCTAAGCCCTTTTTATTGTTGAAAGGCCCCATCGTGTGATAGGAACGGTAATACCCCGTCGCTTGGCGGACGAAAAGGGTGTCGAGATAGTTGAAATGGTTGCACACGCATACGGCACCCTGTTTTCCGAGCGCCTTGCGGTTTTTCTTACCAACCACTTTCGCGCCGTAAATCAGTTTGAGCGCAAGCGGGGCGAACGTCGCCATGAGTGTGCGCCAAAAACCCGTTGCCAAGCGGGAAAACCCGCGCTGGCGGTAAACGTAGTTCGCGTCGGGCATGACCCATTTGTTTCCGAAGGGGATATAGTCGTAATCGAATCGGCCGTGCCGTTCGAGCGTATTTTGGATCGCTTGAATCTTTTCGTAACGCTTACGGTTCATGTTTTTCACCAACGTCCGCAAGCTGTTCTTCCGCCGTGCTTTGCAGTTCGCTCCCGTATTCCACGTGTTTGGTCGGCTCCCACTTCATGCCCTTGCGCGCGCGGATACGGCTTTGAATGTAAATGGGAAAATATTCCAGCATAAACAGGGGCGCAAATAGAAGCGTGCCGAGTTTCTCCCCGAAAGACAGGGGCTTGAATACGTCGTGATATGCCGCCATGGCGAGCGAGCAGTAGCAGAACAGCAAACCGTACATAACAAGGCAGGGGAGCACGATGAGCTTCATCACCGCGCTGCGCCAAAGCTCGTTTCCCTGCAACGCATAGCGCGAAGTAAGAACGATCCCGCCCACCATGATCACGAGCGTAGTGACGATGAACATGATAACCGGTACGAGCGCAAAGCAAAATTCGAACCATTTTGCATAGGGCGCGCCCTCTCGGCGGATCTGATCCTTGATTTGTTTTTTGTATTTCTTATCGCATTGGGAATATCCCGTCACCCACCTCAAACGCCGGTTGTAGCTCTCCTTGTGGCGGAGCACTTCTTCCGTATAGATGATGGCGTAGGGGTAGTACATGGAGCGGAAGCCTCTGAGCACGCTGTCGAGTTTGAGCTCGTAGTCCTCCGTCAGGGTGCGGTAGGGCCACCCGCCCAAAGTTTCGATTACCTCCCGCCGAACCATCATGCCCTGTCCGCACATATTCATAGGCAAGCCGTGTTCCATGCGGTAGTTGTTCCCGAGATTGTCGAGCATGGGATAGGTGAGCGCGGAGCAGTTGGAAAAAATCGTACGGCAGGAACGGTCGCCGAGATAATTCTTGATGAACTTCCGCGAAAGGAAAATATCCACGCGGTATTCGAGCGCGTTGTTGAGTTCGCTCACGTAGTCGGGCGCGAGCACGGCGTCCGCATCGATGATGACGAACGCGTCGTATTCGGCGATCCCGCTCTTTCCGATCTGTTTAAAATACCCGTCGAGCGCTTCGCCTTTACAGGTCTGCTCGGGCACGACGAACACGTTGTATCCGCGCGCCTTCGCGAGCTCGACGGTGGGATCTTGCGGATCTTTTACGACCACGTTTACAAAATAGCTTGCAGGGTCGTAAGTCTGTTTGTCCACGGAGTCGAATAAATCGCCGATGACTTTGCTTTCGTCGAGAGCGGGGATCACGAGGGAAATTTTGCGGAATTCGTCGGCTTTTTTGTGTTGCGGCTTTTTAAACGCGTAAAAAAACTGCACGAGCTTGGGCATATACAGTAGAAACGATACGCTTGCAAGGATCACGTAAATCAAAAACCAATTATGGATCATGCTTTCCCTCCTTTTCCGCATTCAGCGGCGATTTTCACAATTATAATAGAATAACGCATTTTTGTCAAGAGCTCCATTGCTTTTTATGCCCTTTTTGGTAAATTTTACACAATTTTTCGGGCGACGGTTATTCTAAGCGGAGCAAACAAAAAAACCCGCCTTTCGGCGGGTCTGCATTTTTTAGAACGCGCACTTTTCCGTTAAGAAGGCGATCACGCCGTCGATATCCAAACGAATCTGTTCCATGCTGTCCCTGTCGCGTACGGTCACGGTTCCGTTTTCGAGCGTGTCGAAATCGATCGTGATGCAATAGGGAGTGCCGATCTCGTCTTGTCTGCGGTAACGCTTCCCGATGGAACCCGCTTCGTCGTAAATCACGTTGAAATGCTTTTTGAGCTTTGCAAGCAGTTCTTTTGCCTGCGGAGCAAGATTCTTTTGCAGGGGAAGAACGGCAGCCTTATACGCCGCGATCGCGGGGTGGAAGCGCAGTACGTTGCGTACTTCGCCGCCCGCGAGCGTTTCCTCGTCGTACGCCTCGGAAAGCGTTGCAAGCATAAGTCTGTCCGCTCCGATCGAGTACTCGATAACGTAGGGGATAAACCGCTCGCCGTTGATAGGGTCGATATAGGTCATCGTCTTGCCCGAATATTCCTGATGGCGGGAAAGATCGTAATCGGTTCGGTTGTGAATGCCGTTCAGTTCGCTCCAACCCATGGGGAAGTCGTATTGAATGTCGCACGCGGCTTTCGCATAGTGCGCGAGCTTGTCGTGGTCCTTAAAGCGCAGATGCTCCGCCTTGAAGCCCAAGTCGAGAAGGAACTGCCAAGCCTTTTCCTTAAAGCTTTCGTAAAACGCTACGTCCGTGCCGTCTTTGCAAAACCATTGGTGTTCCATTTGCTCGAACTCGATGGTGCGGAAAATGAAGTTGCCGGGGGTAATCTCGTTACGGAAAGCTTTTCCGATCTGCGCGATGCCGAAGGGAACTTTTGCCCGCGTGGTGCGCTGAACGTTGAGGAAGTTGACGAATTCGCCCTGCGCCGTTTCGGGGCGCAGGTAGATTTTGTTTTGGTTTTCGTCGGTCACTCCGCGCGAGGTTTCGAACATGAGGTTGAAGGTACGGATATTCGTCCAGTTGAACTTCCCGCAAATAGGGCAGTGTACCTGATGCTCGCGGATATAGTTTTCCATTTCCTCGTTGGTCATGGCGTCGGGGTTAACCTTTCCCTTGGAGTGCGCCTCGATGAGGGTGTCCGCGCGGTGGCGGCTCTTGCATTCCTTACAGTCCATTTTGGGGTCGGTGAAGGAAACGGTGTGCCCGCTCGCCTCCCAAACGCGCGCGTTCATGAGGATCGCCGCGTCCACGCCGAACGAGTTGTCGCTCTCCTGCACGAAGCGCTTCCACCAAGCGCGTTTGATGTTGTTTTTTATTTCCACGCCTACCGGACCGTAATCCCAAGTATTTCCCATACCGCCGTAAATTTCACTGCCGGGAAAAATGATTCCGCGCGCTTTGCACAGCGCAACAAGCTTTTCCATGGTAACAGTTTTATTCGACATAAAAAACTCCCTTCAATACCTTACTGTCATATCATTCATCATATCATTTTGTTTAAAATCCGTCAAGCGTTCGCGGCGGCGGGGAAAAATAAAGTAAAGCAAATTTAAAAATTTCCGCACAAAGAGTATCATTTTTGCGGTAAGTATGGTATAATAAAGGCGTCGGCGCCGAAGAACGGCTTCGGGGTTGTCGGCAAAAATCTTTACTATTTGAAAAATACGGAGTGTACGTTATGGCGGAAGCGACGAATTTCATCGAACAAATCATAGAGGCAGACCTTGCGGAGGGGCGCGTGCAAGCGGTTAAAACCCGTTTCCCGCCCGAACCAAACGGCTATCTTCATATCGGGCACGCAAAAAGTATGTTCGTCAATTTCTCCGCGGCGGGGCGTTACGGCGGGACGTGCAACCTCTTTTTCGACGACACCAACCCGTCCAAGGAAAAAACGGAGTTCGTGGATGCGATCCGTAAAGACATTTCGTGGCTCGGATATAAGTGGGACAAGGAAGTTTACGCGTCCGACTTTTTCGATACCGTTTACGACTACGCCGAACGGCTGATCCAAGAGGGGAAAGCGTTCGTCTGCGATTTGAGCGCGGATGAGATCCGCGAAACGCGGGGCACGCTCACCGAGCCCGGCAAAGAGAGCCCGTACAGAAACCGCACGCCGGAAGAGAACCTGAAACTTTTCCGCGAAATGCGGGCGGGCAAATACGCGGACGGCGAAAAGTGTCTGCGCGCAAAAATCGACATGGCGTCCCCCAACATCAATCTGCGCGATCCGGTCATTTACAGAATTTTGCGCGCGGAGCATCACCGCACGGGCAATAAGTGGTGTATTTATCCCATGTACGACTACGCGCACCCCATTTGCGATTATTTGCAGGGGGTTTCGCACTCCTTGTGTACGCTCGAATTCGAAGACCACCGCCCCCTGTACGATTGGGTGGGCGTTACGCTCGGATTTTCCCCGAAGCCCCGCCAAATCGAATTCGCCCGTCTGAGCTTGACCAATCTCGTCATGAGCAAGCGGTATCTGAAAAAGCTCGTGGAAGATGAGTCGGTACACGGTTGGGACGACCCCCGTATGCCCACCCTTGCGGGACTGAGAAACCGCGGAATCCCCGCGGAGGCGATCCGAGATTTTTGCGCGCGCGCAGGGATTGCCAAGGCGAATTCCGAATGCGAGATCGGGTATTTCGAGGCGGTCGTACGCGACTATCTGAACGCACACGCGCCCCGCGCCATGGCGGTCGTCAATCCGCTTAAACTTACCATTACCAACTGCGAGGGGGCGGAGAGCGTCGAGTTCGACGTCAACCAAACCGACCCCGAAGCGGGAAAACGCAATATTGTGTTCGGGCATAGCCTGTATATTGAAAAGAGCGACTTTTCGCTCGATCCTCCGCCCAAGTACCACCGTTTGAAGATCGGCGGTTACGCGCGTTTGAAAAACGCCTACATCGTGCGTTGCGACGAGGCGGTCAAAGACGCGGACGGCGAGGTGACGGAAATCAAATGCACGTATTTCCCCGAATCGCGGAGCGGAAACGACACGAGCGGGATCAAGGCGAAAGGCGTTCTGCATTGGGTGAACGCCGAAACCTGCGTAGACGCGGAGCTGAGGCAGTACGAGCATTTGCTCAAAGACGCCGAATATGCAGGGCAGGACTTTTCCGAGCGCATGAATTTAGACAGCGAGCACGTCTTTTGCGCCAAGGCAGAACCTTTCTTGGCGGAAGCGGAGGAGGGCGAAGCGTTTCAGCTCATGCGCACGGGCTATTACAAAAAGTGTACGGAAAACGGCAAGCTCGTCCTTTCCGAAATCGTTTCCTTGAAGGATAATTTCAACAAGTAACCGATTTATCGGTTTTAGCGGGCATAAAGTTGCAATTCTTTCCGCGGAGGAGGGTTGCTCAATACATACAAGGAGGTACAGTAATGACGTATATCATTATCGGCGGTTCTGTGGGCGGGGCGATCGTGCTCGGAACGTTCGTTTACGGCGCCGTTCGCAGATTTGTCCGCATGAAGTGGACGCCCTATCAAATTCTACTGCTCTTTGCGCTCACCCTGATTGTACCGCTTTTAAGAAATGTTATATCGGGAACGGTGGGGTTCGCCGTCGGCGCGGGCTTGCTGTTTGTCGGCGCGGCAATCATTCTTGCGGGCTCGTATTTCCTGCGCCGCGCGCTTCTCAATAGAAAGGGGAGTTCGTTTGCGTCGAACTTTTTCGACCGTTTTTTCGGCGCGTTTACCGCGCTGTTTGCCATCGTGCTCTATCTCGTCATTTTTGCGGCGTCCGCGCTCGTCGTTCTGCAATACGTCGCACCCCTCGAATTTCTCGACGTCGTCTATCAAAACGCAATTTGGATCAACTTCGGGCAGAAATACGCGCTCGATTTGCTCCTCGTTACGCTTGTGCTCTTAATGGTGCGCGGCGGCTATCGGTTGGGCTTTCTCTGCTCGCTTCAAACCTTGCTCACGATTGTGTTCGTGTTCGGCGCGCTCATGCTCTCCGTTTACGGCACGCTGAATTGGGGATTTTTGAACGGGCTCGTCGCAAAGCTCTCAACGGGGCTGAGCGCGTCGCTGGGCAGTTTGGTCGGATTTTTGCTTGCCTTCTTTATCGTGTCTTTTGTGTTTACGTTCCTGCTCGTCACCGTGTTTATGGGGCTCAACGCGCTGTTGTGCATTCCCATTAAGCGGTTGGAAAAGGGCAGAATTATCAGTGCGATCGACGGAAGCGTCATGGCGGTCATTTCCTTCGCGGTGCTCATGGTCGTCGTGTGCGGGTTCGATGCGGGCGTGTTCGCGCTTGCCAACGGCGTCATCGAGGGCTTGGGCGAATTCGGCACGACCCTGTCCGAGGTATTTATGAAAATCGAAAGCGCGATCCGCGGTTCTTCTTTCGGCGGATTCCTGTACGACAACAGCCCGATAAACGCATTGATCAATTGAGTTTTTATTAAATGATTTCGATATCGAAGCAATGAAAATTGTATTACGGAGGTAAAAATGAAAGGGATTGCAACGATACTTTTTGGAATTGCCATGATTTTGTTTGCGATATTATCGGCAATTTTGTTTCTGATAGGCGATTCCGTTGCTTTTGCAGTAATTCTCGGCATTACGGCTTTTGTCGGCTTTTTCGCCGTGCTTTGCGGCTTGGCGCAGGTTTACGAACGCCCTAAGAAAAAGGACGGCGGCGAAACGGCGCAGGATACAGATTCAGAAAAAGAAGAAAAAAAATAGAAGAAAGCAACTTTTCCCCGCCCGCACGGCGGGGTTTTTGTTTTCAAAAAGATTTTCAAAATACTATTGACAAAATTTGGAAATTATGATATAATGTAAACACAATAGCAAATAAAGGGGAAAGGCTGGTTGCTATAATCATAGTATATAATGTTATCAGAAAAATATTAGAGGTACAAAATGCAGGGAATTGCAACGATACTTTTTGGAATTGCTATGATCGTGCTGGCGATTTTATCGGCAATTATGATATTTGTAAGTGATTCATACGCATTTCCGGTATTACTTATTGTTTTTGCGATTGTAGGAGTCGGCTTTGCGATTGCAGGGCTTTTACAGGCATACGACCGCCCAAAGGAAAAGGAGAACGGCGATACGGAGGAGCTGACGGACGCGCAAGACGAAAGCGACAAAGAGAACAATTAAAACTTTTCCCCGCCCGCACGGCGGGGTTTTTGTTTTCAAAAAGATTTTCAAAATACTATTGAAAAAATTCGCAAGTGTGCTATAATGTTAATACCAAAACAAACAGGGAGGAATGGTTATGAAAAAAGGCTTTCAAATAGCGACGGTTGCAATGGCGGTTTCTCTGTTTGCAGTCGGCGGGATTTTTACGGCAAACGCGGTATTATCGGGAAAGCAACCCGCCGAAGCGCAAGTCGTGTATCGGGAAACAGACGGCGTTGCTTATTTAGGCGTGCGCGATAAATCGAGAAAGGATATGCTTTTTTTGGCGGAACAGCACGTTGTTAAAGAAGAATACGAAGGGAAAGAATACGTCAAAGAGCTTGAAATCATCATTACCTATCGTTGGGAGCGTTCGCCCGTTTCTTTCAAATACGACGCAATAAAAGTTTGGTGGAATCAAGACCTGTTCGTGTTCAAAAGCGATTCGTTTTACTCCTGCGATACAAGGATTTCCGAAAGAAAACCGCTGATCGGAAAATCGACTTTTTACGAAGAAAAACATGAACGAACGTGTCCTATGGGCTTGGAGATGGATAATCTTACTTATCAAGTAGATCTCTCTTCGAAGTATGCGAAAAATAGAAAACTGACGACAAAAGAAGCGAGCGGTTATGCGCGTTTTACGTTGATTCCCCAGCAAAGTCCCATGTTTGTTGCAGACGATAATTCGCTTACGAATTTTTTATCGATCGTTAACGCCGAATATTTGCACACAAGAAATCCTTTTTGGCGGTTCTATTCGGAGCCTGACCCGAACAGCATCTTTACCGATACGGCGGGAGTCAGACTCTTAGCAAAGTTTACGTATAACTGAAATTTGCCTTAGCCCCCGCGCCGTGCGCGGGGGTATATATTTTCCCGCTTTCGCCCATACTTGGAACGATATGTTGGACGAGAGAACGGGTACGCTTCTGGGTGTCGTAAACGAAATGTGCGAGAAGGGGAGTTATCAGCTCGTGGAAGAGGAGGAGCTGTTAAAACGACTGCCGCCCGCGTGCGGCGTGGACGGCGTGACCTTGCGCGCCATGCTCAACTATTTGGAGGACGGCAGCTATATCGAAGTCGGCTATGCGGAGGAGGGGGAGTATTGCCTGCGCCCGCTTCCCGAGGGGCGGCTGTACACCGAACGCCTGCGCAGGGAGAAGCGGGAGGCGATGCGCCGCCGCAGGGATTCCCTCCTGCTCGCTTTGGCGGGCGGGTTCTCGGGCGGATTTTTCGGTTCGCTTGCGGCATGGCTGATTGCCGCCGTCGCAACGTGATCTCCGATACGCTCAACCGAAGAGAAAACGAGGTCATGGGTGCGGTATTTATGCTCTCGGCAGGCAAGGAGCGCTTTCTCGCCGCCCCCTCCGAGCTGCTCGCCGTTCTGCCTCCGCGCGCGGGGTATTCCGAGGAAAAGCTCGAACGGGTGCTCCGTTCCCTCGAACTCGACGGCTATTTCGATCTCATTTCTTCCGAGCGGAAGGGGGAAACCGTGTACGTGGTGCATATGCACAGCGCGGGGCTTGCTTACCGGCGCGAGAGTTTAAAGCGCAGGCGCGCGATCGTGTTCCGCTGGGGCGTTGCCGCCGTCGGCGCGGTGATCACCTTCCTCATCGGCGTTATTTTAAAATTGATTTTTAATTAGTGGGGCAAATTCCTTGACAAGTACGCGCAAACGCGATAAAATAAGCACAAACAAAAGTTTGTGCTTGTTTTGTTATCCTAACTTTATCATTACGTTATGAAAGAACTCGAACACCATGCATTTCAACTGAAAGCGCCGTACGCTCCTACGGGCGATCAACCCGAGGCGATCCGCCGTTTAACGGAGGGCGTGCTGGACGGCATCCGCACCCAAGTGCTCGTAGGGGTCACGGGGAGCGGCAAGACGTTTACCATGGCGAACGTCATTCAAAACGCGGGTCGTCCCGCGCTCGTTATTGCGCACAATAAAACGCTCGCGGCACAGCTGTGCAACGAGTTCCGCGCCTTTTTCCCCGAAAACCGCGTGGAGTATTTCGTTTCTTATTACGACTATTATCAGCCCGAGAGTTACATTCCATCCACCGACACCTATATCGAAAAAGACCTTTCCATGAACGACGAAATCGACAAGCTCCGCAACGCGGCTACTTGTTCGCTCGGGGAGCGGGACGACGTCATCGTCGTATCCTCGGTGTCCTGTATTTACGGCTTGGGCGCACCCGAGGAATTTTTCCGTTTGGGCATTTCCCTGCGCCCCGGTCAGGAGATCTCGCGGGACGAGCTTCTCACCCGCCTTGTGGAAATCCATTATTCGCGTGGCGATATGGACTTCAAGCGTTCCACCTTCCGCGTGCGGGGGGACGTGGTGGAAATATTTCCCGCCTCCAATTCCGAGGTCGCGATCCGCGTGGAGTTCTTCGGCGACGAGATCGACAGGCTCGGCGAGGAGGACGTTCTCACGGGCAAAATCATTTCCGAGCTCAAACACGCCGTCGTCTTTCCCGCAAGCCACTACGCCGTGGGAAGCGAGAAGCTCGGCTGTGCGCTTGCCGTCATCGAGGAAGATTTGCAGGGGGAGGTAAAGGCGTTCGAGGACGCGGGCAAGCTCCTTGAAGCGCAGAGGCTTCGCCAGCGCACCGAGCACGATTTGGAGATGCTCCGCGAAATCGGCTACTGTTCGGGCGTTGAGAATTACTCCCGCTATTTCGACGGTAGATCGCCGGGACAGCCCTCCTTCACCCTGCTCGACTATTTCCCCAAAAATTTCCTCGTTTTTATCGACGAGAGCCACATGACCATTCCGCAGATCCGCGCCATGTACAACGGGGATCTCGCGAGAAAGACCAACCTCGTCGATTACGGCTTCCGTATGCGTTCGGCTTACGATAACCGTCCGTTGACCTTCGACGAATTCGACGAGCGCGTGCCCCAGCTCATTTGCGTTTCGGCAACGCCTGCGCCCTACGAATTGGGACAGGCGGGGCAGGTGGTGGAACAGCTTATCCGTCCCACGGGGCTCTTGGATCCGCCCGTTGAGATCCGCCCTACGCGCGGACAGATCGACGATTTGCTCGGCGAGATCCGTACCGTCGTGCAAGCGGGCGGGCGGGTGCTCGTCACCACGCTCACAAAGCGCATGGCGGAGAGCCTTACCGACTACCTCAAAGAGAATAAGATCAAGGTGCGCTATATGCACTCCGACGTGGATACTTTGGAGCGAATCGACATCATCAACGGACTGCGCGCGGGCGAATTCGACGTGCTCTGCGGGATCAACCTTTTGCGCGAAGGGCTCGATTTGCCCGAAGTTCGCCTCGTCGCCATTCTCGACGCGGACAAGGAGGGGTTTTTACGGAGCGAAACCTCCCTCGTGCAGACGATCGGGCGCGCCGCGCGGAACGCGGAGGGGCGGGTCGTCATGTATGCGGACGAGATGACGGGCAGTATGGAGCGGGCGATCGGCGAAACCAACCGACGGCGCGCCGTACAGCAAAAGTACAACGAGGAGCACGGCATCGTGCCCAAAACGATCATCAAAGAAATCGGCTCGACACTCGGCATTACGGGCAAGCCCAAGCGCACGGAGGACATCAAAATGAAGGATATCCCCGAGGAGATCGAAAAGCTCAAAGCGCTCATGAAGGTGGCTTCCGCCCAGCTCGATTTCGAGCGGGCGATCGAGATCCGCGAAGCCATCGCCGAGCTGAGAAGAAAAATCAGATAAGAGTTCACACTTTTTCCGCCTTGCGAAAAAAGTCGTGAGCTACTGACCTTTTTGGTATCTCCTTGTCGCAGGAGCGTTGAACCCCGTCTAACAAAAGTCATTAAGCCTCATGTATGGTGGCAAATGGGGTGCGCTACCGCAAAAGCGCGGTTTTGTTTCGCGCAGTGATTTATGACGAAAATCACATTCAGAATGACAGACCAACGGCACAACATAAATAAGGAAAAATATGAAAGAAGAAATTTACGTAAAAGGCGCAAAAGAAAACAACTTAAAAAATATCGACGTACGCATTCCGCGCGGAAGCCTTACCGTACTGACGGGGCTTTCGGGAAGCGGGAAGAGCACGCTCGCCTTCGAAACCATCTTCGCCGAGGGGCAGAGGCGGTACATGGAGAGTCTTTCCTCCTACGCCCGCCAATTCTTGGGCATGATGGAAAAGCCCGACGTGGAGAGCATCGAGGGGCTTTCTCCCGCCATTTCCATCGACCAAAAGACCACCTCTCACAATCCACGTTCCACGGTGGGCACGGTCACGGAAATTTACGACTACCTGCGTCTGCTCTATGCGCGAGCGGGCGTTCCGCACTGCCCCCAATGCGGAAGAGAGATCCGCCGTCAGACGGTGGACGAAATCGCCGACCGCGTTATGGCGATGCCCGCGGGGAGCAAGATCCTCGTCAACGCGCCCGTGGCGCGCGGAAAGAAAGGAGAGTTCGTCAAAGAGCTTGCGGGCTACCGCAAAAGCGGATATGCGCGCGTAAAGATCGACGGCATCGTTTACGATTTGCAGGAGGAGATCAAGCTCGAAAAGAATATCAAGCACACCGTTGAGGTCGTCGTCGATCGCCTCGTCGTAAAAGAGGGCATCTTAAAACGGTTGACGGATAGCTTGGAAACGGCGTTGAAGCTTGCCGACGGGCTCGTCGTCATCGACTGCGAGGGAGAGGAAACGCTCTTCTCTTCCCGCTATTCCTGCCCCGACTGCGGCATTTCCATCGAGGAGATCGAACCCCGTCTGTTCTCCTTTAACACCCCTTGGGGCGCTTGCCCCGAATGCACGGGTTTGGGCTTCCGCCAGCTTGTGGACGCAGACCTCATCTGCCCCGACAGGAGCAAGTCCCTGCGCGACGGGGCAATCAAGATCAGCGGGTGGAATCTCGACTCTTCGTCCGTCACGCAGATGTACTTGGGCGCGCTTGCAAAACATTACGGCTTCTCTTTGGACGTACCCGTGTCCGAACTGCCCAAAGAGGTATTCGATCTTCTCATGTACGGAAACGGCGGGGAAAAGATCGACATGGACTACCGCACCAAGTCTTTCCATTCCTCCTATAAAAGCGCGTGGGAGGGCTTCGTGAACAACTTACAGCGTCGGTATTCGCAGACGACCTCGGTGGGCGTGAAGTGGGATATCGAGCGTTATATGCGCACCACCGACTGTCCCGTATGTCGGGGGAAACGGTTAAAGAAGGAGGCGCTCGCGGTCACGGTAGGGGGTAAAAACATCGCGGAGGTTTGCGAAATGCCCGTCACTCAGCTCAAAGCGTTTTTGAACGGTTTAGAGCTCACCGCCACACAGCGCGCGATCGCGGGCGTCATCTTAAAGGAAATCGGTACCCGTATCGACTTTTTGATCGGGGTCGGTTTGGACTATCTGACGCTTGCGCGGAGCGCGGCGACGCTGTCGGGCGGGGAGAGCCAGCGCATTCGGCTTGCAACGCAAATCGGGAGCGCGCTCACGGGCGTATTATATATTTTGGATGAACCGAGCATCGGGCTTCATCAACGCGACAACGAGCGGTTGCTGAATTCCTTAAAGGGCTTGCGCGATATCGGGAACACCCTTTTGGTGGTAGAGCACGACGAGGACACCATGCGGGCGGCAGACTATATCGTCGACGTAGGTCCGGGCGCGGGCGTACACGGGGGCGAGATCGTCGCCTGCGGGACGGTGGAAGAGATCATGAAAGAGCCGCGTTCGATCACGGGTGACTTTCTCGCGGGGCGCAGGAAGATCGAAGTTCCCGCCGTTCGAAAGAAAGGCGACGGGCGGTTTTTGCGGGTGGAGGATTGCCGTCAGAACAACCTCAAAGGCATTACCGCCGAAATCCCCGCGGGGCTCATCACGGCGGTCACGGGGGTGAGCGGTTCGGGCAAATCGTCGCTCGTCAACGAAATTATCCTGCCCGTGCTCTCCAACACTTTGGGCGGAGCAAGACTGCCCGAGGGCAAGCACGGCGCGGTGGACGGGGTGGAGCATTTCGACAAGGTCATCGCGATCGACCAATCCCCGATCGGCAGAACCCCTCGCTCCAACCCCGCCACCTACACGGGCGTGTTCACGAATATCCGCGACCTGTTCGCGCAGACCCCCGACGCCAAGGCGATGGGCTTCAAGCAGGGGCGGTTCTCTTTCAACGTTGCGGGCGGACGGTGCGAAAACTGTCAGGGCGACGGTATCATGAAAATCGAAATGCACTTCCTGCCCGACGTGTACGTGCCCTGCGAGGTGTGCGGAGGCAAGCGGTACAACCGCGAAACGCTCGAAGTCAAGTATAAGGGGAAATCCATTTCCGACGTTTTGGAAATGACGGTGGAGGAGGCGTGCGAGTTCTTTAAGCCTCTGCCCTCCATTTATCATAAAATCAGCACTCTTAACGAGGTGGGGCTGGGCTATATCAAACTCGGGCAGAGTTCCACGACCCTTTCGGGCGGAGAAGCACAGCGCGTGAAGCTTGCAACCGAGCTTTCGCGGCGTTCCACGGGCAAGACTTTTTATATTTTGGACGAGCCCACCACGGGGTTGCATAGCTACGACGTGCAAAAGCTCGTGCAAATTTTGTTAAGGCTGAGGGAGAGCGGAAACACCGTACTCGTCATCGAGCACAACTTAGACGTCATTAAAGTTGCCGATCATATCATCGATCTCGGGCCCGAGGGCGGGGATGGCGGCGGGGAAATTCTCTGCACGGGCACGCCCGAGGAAGTCGCCGAAGTTCCCAACAGCTACACGGGACAATTTTTGAAGAAGATGCTGTAAATTTTTCCCCGTCGTTATTCTCAGCGCGCGAAGCGCGCGTGAGGATTTTCTAAGGCGAAGCACGGAATCAAATTCTATAAACCAAAGGCAAAAATATGTTAAACAAGAAAATGCAAAAGCTCGGAGAGGAGCGGTCGGTCATTCGTGAAATATTCGAATACGGCAACGCCCGCGCAAAACAGATCGGGCGGGAAAACGTGTTCGACTTTTCGCTCGGCAACCCCAGCGTGCCTGCGCCAGACGGCGTGCGCACGGAAATCGAACGGCTTCTTCGCGAACTTCCGTCCGAAAAACTGCACGGCTACACTTCCGCGGCGGGTGCGCCCGAGGTGCGCGAAGCGGTTGCGCGGTACGTAACGAAAACCTTCGGCGTGCCCATGCGTAGCGATCTCGTGTACATGACCTGCGGTGCGGCGGCTTCCCTCGCCGTCACCTTAAACGCGCTTGCCGAAGAGGGGGACGAATTCGTCGTGCTCACGCCCTGTTTTCCCGAATATCAGGTGTTTATCGAACAGGCGGGCGGGAAGCCCGTGCCCGTGCGCACGGACGAAAATTTTCATATCGATCTTTCCGCGCTCGCGTCGGCGATCGGCGAACGCACCAAGGCGGTGCTTGTCAACTCTCCCAATAACCCCACGGGCGCGGTCTACGGCGAAGAGGAGCTGACTGCGCTTGCACGCCTTTTAAAGGAGAAGAGCGCGCAGTACAACAAGTCTATTTTCATCATTGCCGACGAGCCCTACCGCGAACTGACTTACGGCGCAAAAGTTCCCTATATCCCCGCGCTATATTCGGAAACCATCGTGTGTTATTCCTTTTCCAAATCCCTCTCGCTTGCGGGGGAGCGGATCGGATATATTGCGGTTTCGCCCGCGTGCGCGGGAAGCGAAGAAATTTTTTCCGCCGTATGCGGGGCGGGCAGAAGCCTCGGCTACGTGTGCGCGCCCGCACTTTTTCAAAGAGTTTGCGCCAAGCTGTTGGGGCAGTCGGGCGATATTCGCGTTTACAAGCGCAACCGCGATCTGCTGTACAACGCCCTCATAAAAGCGGGCTTCACCTGTTCCAAACCGCAAGGAGCGTTTTATTTGTTTATGAAAAGCCCGTTGCCGTCCGCGACCGAGTTCTGCGAAATGGCGAAGAAGCACGAGCTTTTACTTGTCCCGTCGGACAGCTTCGGAATCGAGGGCTACGTGCGCATTTCCACCTGCGTGGACTATGGCATGATCGAGCGTTCCCTTCCCGCCTTTTCCGCTCTGGCGAAAGAGTGCGGGTTGTAACTGTTCCCTGTCGCCATAAGCGGTACGGCAAACAAAAACAACGGGCAGAAACTTCTGCCCGTTGTTTTTATGAAAGTATTAGGTGTAAGCGTTATTTTAGTACCGACTGCAATACTTCGAGAAATGCGCCGTCGGGATCGTGAGGCGGTGCGTCGGGGGGATCGAGGATTTCGGAATATTCCGAAACGTAAACGGTTTCATCGCCCTTTTCGATTTTCGCGATAGCGTACAAAACGTTAAATTTAAATTGCGTTTCGTATTTTTTCCATTGATAATACGTTACCGTATAGTTGGGAAGTTCCACCGTTGTCGCGGCAAGCTCGTCGTCCCAAAACGCGTAATCGTAGTCCTCGGTCTTGCCTGCAAGGAGCCGTAGATCCGTCGAGAGATCCAAGCTTGTAAGCGCCAAGGAATAAAACTCCGTTTTGTCGCTTGAAAAATCGTAAGCCCGCATCAAGTTGCAGTAATAATAAGCGTCGGGATCGCATTGCAGATAAAATTCCGTTAGCTCTGCGTTCGCGTTTTCAAATGTAGCAAAATCGCAACCGCCTCCGGTCCCGTATCTGATTTCCTCCCATTCGGGAATAAACGGTTCTTTCAAAGAGGGCGTTTCAACGGAAGGGAATTTAGCGTTTTCCCAAGGGCGGTAAACCGCGATGCAGGTAACAAGCACGATCGCCGCAAGCGTGCCCGCCGCGGCGGAAATCCATTTTTTGCGCCGTACGCGTTCGTTGCCGTTCGGCTGTACGTTTTCTTCTAAGGCGCGGAGAGCTTTTTCGCCGTTTTGTGCGAGGATCTCCCGCTTGTCCCGCTCCGCGTGTTCTTTTAAAAATTTCTTTGCGTTCATAGTTTTTTTCCTAAATGACGTTTACCGACCAGGCGTCGTTGATGACCGTATCGGCGTCGATGTTATACAAAGCGTTTGTTCTATCGTCTGTTCCCGTAGCGACGGCGAAGAAACGATAGGTCTTGCCGTTGTCGTACGTGTACGTTTGGTATCCGAACGCCACCAAAATGTGTTTTTCGTCCGAAACGGTCGTGTCGATCGTATCTGTGTTTGCGCCTTCCGTGAATCGTACGATATTATAACCGTCCAAAAAGAACACCAACGGATGGTTCTGTTTGAGTTGGGCTACCGCTTTTTCAAAGTTGAAAGAGCCGTCCGCCTCTTTGAGGGGCACGAATTCGGGGGTGCGGTAGGTGATCCTCACGTAATCGAAAAAGCCTTTTATAAACATGGGCATCGTCACGCCTACGGAATCCGTCATCATCAGGTCGTATAATTTTTTAATCGTTTCCCGAACGGCGGCGTCCTCGGGCGCATATCTGAATGAGTTTCCGAACGGCGCGCCCGCCGTATGATTCGGGATCAGCGTTTCATAGTAGCGGTCGAAAAAACCGACGAGGTTTGCGCCTGCGATCGCGCCGCAGCTGTTCGCCGCAGGGGCGTATGAATAAGTCGGATAACGATAGGCAAGCGAATAGATGTCGTCCGTTCTCGTGGAATAGCTGACCGTTGTGCGGTAAGAGGCGGTGCTCTTTTCGGTACTGCCGTAACGGACGGTTGTCCGATGGGCGGGTTCGTCCGAATTATTTGTCTGCTTGCTGAGTCCGCCCGCCCCGCTAAGCAGGAGAAGTGCGCTTAAAATGACTGTTGTTGTCTTTATCATTGGTATTACCTCGCAAAAAACGGCATAAAAAAATGCCTCCATATATATAGTCTGAAAAAAGAGGCAAAATGTTACAAAATTTTCCAAAAAAAGTCAAAAATATTTTTTTATGAGCGAATATGCTCTGCTGATCGTCACCCGAACGTTGATGACGCTCATGTTCATCGCCGCAGCAATTTCCTCGTGCTTGTATCCCTCCCAATAGCGCAAATAGATGATTTCCTGCATTCTTTCGTCCAAAGTCGACAGGCATCTCTTCACGTCTGCGTTTAATAACAAATTGTCAAGGCGGAAGGGGGAAGGGCGGTTGGGGAGCAAGGGAAGTTCTTCCTCAAACCGCTTCATGTAGTCGATTGCCGTAAACTCCGCAATTTTGCAAAGCCACGTGGAGGGAAATTCCACGTATTCCGTCGGCTTCGTTTCCAAAACCGACAATAAAGTTTCCTGTGCGATATCCTCCGCGGGGATATGCTTGCCAAACCGCCGATTCAAGTATAAAATCAGAATCGGATAATATTCCTTGTGAATTTCATCCAGCGCCCGCATGTCCGTTTTCATTCTTCGAAGCAGGCGGTTAAATCTGTGTACATTCATGTTTTCTCGGTTTGTATGGAAAGGAACTGCCTATCAAGTTTAAAATATTTCCAAGAAAAAGTAAACCGAATTTTGGTAAAAACAAATAATTTTTTGTTTTTCGCCCCAAATTCATGCCGATTTTTGGAATTTGCCGAAAATTATCAAACAAAAAAGCCCGCGAGGGGCTTAATATTTGGTGTGTCCGCCGGGGCTCGAACCCGGACCGAGAGCGTCGGAGGCTCTTATGGTATCCAATTCCACCACGGGCACAAATCAGTTGCGCTTTAAATTTTTCGATAACCGAATTATATCACGTTCGGGGGCGCTTAGCAATCGGTTTTACGCTTATTTACGCCGACGAAGTTCATTATAGCACATTCTCGAAAAAAATGCTTTATATTTTTGCAGAAATATGGTAAAATATAAGAAATTTTTTCAAAAGGGATCGTTCAATGGCAAAAACGGTGGTCGTGGGAATGAGCGGAGGAGTGGACAGCTCCGTTGCGGCTCTTCTGCTCAAACAACAGGGATATCGCGTCGTAGGACTTTTTATGCGGAATTGGGAGGAAAGGGACGGAAACGGCGTTTGTAGGGCGGAGGAGGATTTCGCCGACGTCGCGCGCGTTTGCGGGTTACTCGATATCCCTTATTATACCGTAGATTTTGCCAAGGAATATCAGGAGCGCGTTTTTTCCTATTTTCTTGCAGAGTACCGCGCGGGCAGAACGCCCAATCCGGACGTTCTTTGCAACCGCGAAATCAAATTCGGCCCCTTTAAGGCGTACGCGAAGGAGCTGGGGGCGGACGCGATCGCGACGGGGCACTATTGCGGGATTTCTCACGAGAACGGCGTACACCGTCTGTTAAAGGCGCGCGATGCGAATAAAGATCAAACTTATTTTCTCAACCAGCTCACGCAGGATCAGCTCGACGGCGTGCTCTTCCCTTTGGCGGAACTTGACAAGGCGGAGGTGCGCGGGATCGCGTTGAAAAACGGGCTTGCGACGGCGAAGAAAAAGGATTCCACGGGCATTTGCTTTATCGGGGAGCGCAATTTCCGCAAGTTTTTGCAAAATTATTTTCCCGCTCGGCGCGGGAAGATCTTAACGCTCGAAGGGGAAGAGGTGGGCGAGCATTTGGGGCTCATGTACTACACGCTCGGTCAGCGCAGAGGGCTCGAGCTCGGCGGAAGACGGGGAGAGGACGGCAGGTGGTTTGTCGTGAAAAAAGATTTGGAAAACAATATTCTCTACGTTTCTCACGGCGACGAGAGCCCGCTTTATACCGCTTCCTGCAAAGTAGATGGAATGAATTTTATTCCCTTCCCGCCCAAGGAAGAAGAATTTGCGTGCAGGGCGAAATTCCGTTACCGTCAAAGCGAGCAGGGGGTAAGAGTAAAGCGCACGGGCAATCGGTCTTTAACCGTTGTTTTCGACGAGCCCCAGCGCGCCGTTACGGAGGGGCAGTATTGCGTGCTCTACGACGAAAGACAGTGCCTCGGCGGGGGTGTAATTACAAAATAAAAGGTTTCCGAAATACGACGGGCGCACCTTTTCGGTGCGTTCTACGATACTTTGTCCAAAACCGCGTACTATAAGGGGACGGAGGAAGTACGGAAAAACGTCGCCGTCGGTCAGCTTTTTTGAAAGTGACAAGTATAAAAATGCTTTCATCGGTCAATAACCCTTGCAAATAGCGGCGAGGTAATCGGAATGAAAAAGGGAATACTGATCGGAATTTTGATCGTGGCGATCGCAGGGCTTTGTTTCGCCTTTGCGGGAACGGCTGAAAAAGAAACGGCGCACGACGCGTACCTGCGCGTTCACATACGCGCGAACTCCAACGGGGAAGCCGACCAAACGGTAAAATATCTCGTGCGGGACAGGGTGGTGGAATTTCTCACGCCCACCGTGGCGGGCGCGGAGGATAAGGAAACCGCCGTGTCGCTCATTCGCGGGAAACTCGGGGAAATCGCCAAAGTTGCGGACGAGGTGCTTCGCCGAAACGGATTTTTTTACGGCGCGCGCGCAAGCCTTAGGGAGGAGGAATTTCCTACCCGCGTGTACGACGACGTGACTTTGGAGGCAGGCGTTTACGACGCGCTCATCGTGGAGCTCGGCTCGGGCTCGGGCGATAATTGGTGGTGCGTCGTTTATCCTCCCTTATGTTTTACGGGCGGAAATTCCAACGTCGTTTACAAGAGCAAGATTTTGGAGATCATCGACAATTTTTTCAGAAAAGGAAAAAATGCATAGATAAACGGAACACGAAGTCCTATTGACACACTTAGTTGCGTCCCTTTGTTAAAATTATGCGCGCGTGGCAAAACCGCGCTTTTGCCTAAGCGGACACAATTTGCCGCATACGTGAGGCTTAATGACTTTTGATAGACGAAGTTCAACGCTCCTGTAATCATAGAGATACCGACAAAGACGGTAGCTCACGAAAAATTCTTGGAACAAGAATTTTTGTGAATAAATTATTTAAAAAGCCGAACGCAAGGTTCGGCTTTTTAAAATGAGAAAAAATATGGGTTTGGATGAGCAAATTTCAAGGGCTGCGCCGAGCGCAACATCGACTATTATAATCACTTATCGGGTGTTTGTCAAGACTTTTTTAAAAAAATTACGCAAAACATGAAATTTTTCGCAACGTAAAAAATTCCTTGCCAAAGAATATTAAATGATGTACAATAATAGAAAATCACTTTGAAGGACGCGCAAAACCGCGCTTCCTTGCAAAACGGGGCACGGACGGAATATGTTTCATATTGTATTGGTTGAGCCTGAAATTCCGCAAAACACGGGCAACATCGCGCGCACCTGCGCGGCGACGGGGTGCGAACTGCATCTCGTGCGTCCGCTCGGGTTCGAGCTTTCCGACAAATATTTAAAGCGGGCAGGGCTCGATTATTGGCACTTGCTAACCGTTCACGTTCACGAAAATCTCGGCGAACTGTTTGCGGAATATCCCAAGGCGCGTTATTTCTTTTTTACCACCAAGGCGAAAAACACCTACTGCGACGTGCGGTATTCGGCGGGGGATTTTCTCGTGTTCGGCAGGGAAACGCGCGGGCTTCCCGAGGAATTGCTGATACAACACCCCGAATCCTGCGTGCGCATTCCCATGCGGGAGGAGAGCCGTTCTCTCAATTTGTCTAACTCCGCGGCGATCGCCGTGTACGAGGGGCTTCGCCAAAACGCCTTTGGAGCTCTTGCAAAAGAAGGCGAGCTTCACCGTTTGAAATGGTAAAGCCTTCCCGTAAAACGGTTTCGCTTCTCGTTGCGATACTCTTTTCGGCGGCATGGATCTTGCTGCTTTTTGTGCCCGCCGGCAAACGGGTGAAGGGGAGCGCGGAAGAGTACCTTTGCCGTTGGGCGGACGGGACGCAGACGCGCGAAAGCTTCGCCTCCGCTTACGCCGCCTTTACCGGTTGCGACGGCGAACGGCTCTATTTGAACCGCGGCGGAGCTGCGGGCGAGTTGACGGCTTCCACGGAATTCGGCACGCACTACGGCGTTTTGCGGATGGGTTCTTCCCGCGACGCGCTCGCGCTCGATCCTTCCCGACTCAACGCTTTGGAGCGGATCGCGCTTTGGCGTTTGTTCGGAGAGCGCGCATGGTGGAACGGCGACGAATTTACCGTTTGGACGGAGGCGGGCGCGATCGTTAAGCAAAGCGCGCGTTGCAGGGAGTTGATCGCGGAAAGCGGTTCTCTCACGGCGAGCGTGCTTAAAAATTCGCACGCAACGGTTTTGGAACTGCGCGGCGGGGCGGTTTTTTCCGCACAATCGCTCGCAGGGACGGAGGTTTCCGCGCTTAGGGGCATTGCGCCTTATTTTACCCAAGACGGCGCTCTGTATCTGCAAACGGCGGGCGGGATCCGTTTGGTGGCGTGCGAGCCCGATACCCTTAATCTGTCGGCGGTCGACTACGACTTTGCGGACGAAGGCGCGCTTGCCGTGTGCGGGAAACTACAATCGCTTACCGTGCCCTTTGTCGGCGTTTCGCGCTTTACGGGCAACGGGGAATATCGCTCGGAACTCGCTTCTCTCTTTATTCTCGGGAAGGAATATTGCGTGCCCTCCTCGCTTAAAAGCGTTGCGGTCACGGGCGGGGAGATCGGCGCGGACGCGTTTTACGGCATGGCGGGGTTGGAGGAGATCGTTCTTTGCGGAGTCGAAGCGAAAAATATTTCCCGCAACGCCTTTTCGGGCTGTAAAAATCTTCGCCGTCTGCATACGCCGTTTACGGGCGTCGTTCTCGAAGGCGGGTTTTCTTCCGAAAAACTGGAATGCGGGTGCACACTTTTTCTTAGGGAGGGATCGGAATGAAAAAACTGTTCAGTCGGTTTTCGCTCGTCGCGATTACGATCATATTGCTGTTTTTGTTCTTTGTTCTTTTTTTCGCGGGCGTGATCTGGACGGTCAACAATATTATCATTTATTATTATCCGCAGACGGAAAATTGGATCAGATTTGCGTTCGTCTTGCTGGATTGGCTGATTCTCGTGGTTACGGTCGTTCACGCCGCAAACCGCGACATGGTGCCCGAAACAAAAGTTCCGTGGATCTTATGCATCGTCGGGCTGAACGTGCTCGGCGTTGCCACCTACGTCGTGTTTTCCGGCAACCGCCCCTCCAAGAAAAAACGGCTGCTCTATAAGAAAATTTTCGAAGAGTCCGCAGGCGCAAATCCCCGCATCTTTTCTGCGGAGGAAACGGAAAAAGCAATCGGCAGGTGGAGCGGTGTGAGCGAAGCTTTGTACGCCGTGAATAAATCCGCCGTCCTGCACGACGGGACCAAGACGGAGTATTTCTCCGTCGGCGAGGAATTCGCGAAACGGCTGATCGAAGATTTGGAGGGGGCGGAGAAATACATTTTTATGGAGTATTTCATCATCGCCCGAGGCGAGCTTTGGAGCAAAATTTTAGACGTGTTGCAGCGCAAGGTGCGGGAGGGGGTGGAAGTCCGCTTTATGTACGACGACATCGGCTGTATGGGCAAGGTGCATATGCGCTACCACAAGACCATGCAGAAAATGGGCATCAAGTGCGTGAAGTTCAACTGCTTCGTGCCCATCGTTTCCAATATTCACAACAACCGCGACCATAGAAAAATAACCGTTATCGACGGGAAAATCGGCTATACGGGCGGGCTGAATTTGGCGGACGAATACGTGAACGTAAAACACCCGTTCGGGCACTGGAAGGATACCGCCGTCCGTTTGGAGGGCGAGGGCGTGAAAAACTTTCTGCTCATGTTTCTGCGTCTTTATGCGGTGGGGAGCAATCGAGCGGAGGATATCACCCCTTATATTCCCCAAAGCTACGAACGCTTCGAGGGGGAGGGATACGTTCAGCCGTACGGCGACGGGCCTTATCCGCTGTACGACAGGTGCCTCGGGGAGGACGTCTATATCAACGTGCTCAACAAGGCGAAGCGATACGTGGATATCATGACGCCCTATCTCATTATCGACTACCGAATGCGCGAAGCGCTCGTGCTTGCCGCCAAGCGCGGCGTGCGCGTAAGAATTTTGTTGCCGCACGTTCCCGATAAAAAAATTCCTTTTGCGCTTGCCCGCTCCAACTATATGGCGCTCATTCGCGGCGGGGTGGAAATTTACGAATATACGCCGGGATTCGTCCACGCCAAGAGCTTCCTCGCCGACGACGAAACGGCGGTCGTAGGGACGATCAATCTCGATTACCGCTCCCTGCTCTTTCATTTCGAGGACGCGGTGATCATGTACAAGACGAAAGCCGTCGCGCAGATGAAGGCGGACATGGATCACGCGTTTGCGCTGTCCGCCCGTCAGACGGAAGCGGACGCAAAGAAAAACGTGGTGAGCCGCGGGTTTTGCGAAATTGCCAAACTCTTTGCCCCGCTGTTCTGATTTTCTCGTCCACGCGCCCTCCGCGCGCGGAGAATGACGGAGGAGTGAGGCGGACGCGCAAGAAAGTCTGCAAATTTTTCAGGAGTTTTTTATGATCCATTCACTGAGCGGCGGGGTTATCGCCGACAACGAAATTTATACGTTTGTGAAAGTAGAAGCGGAGGGCGCGCCCCGCTGGTATTTGGCGGGCGAATTCCGCGTAAAGGCGGGCGATACCGTCCGCGTCCCGTTCGGCGGGAGAGAATGCACGGCTACCGTCCTGCGCACGGAGGACTGTACCCGTCAGACCGCACCCGTACCGCTCAACCGCGTTGCGACGATTCTGTCCTTGTTGTAAAAAAGCGGAAAGAAACACTTGACAAATATTTTTTCATATGATAGGATACGGTTGGAAACCGACGAAGGGCGGTTCACGGTCATAGGGGAGTAGTCGGCTTCTTCGGAAGCGGTACCGTCCACATAATGCGGAAATTCCGCGGGCGTTATCTGAAACGGCAAGACTTATGCGCAGGCTTTTTTGCGCATGGGTCTTTTATTTTTTTAAGGAGCAATTATGTCGATCTACGAAATTGTCATTATCGGCGTTGCGCTTGCGATGGACGCGTTCGCGGTGAGCGTCGCAGACGGGATCTCGGAGCCCCGTATGCGTATGCGCAAACAGTTTGGCATCGCGTTTGCGTTCGGCGGGTTTCAATTTCTTATGCCGATTGTCGGCTACGTCTGCGGTTCGGCGTTTTCCTTTCTCGTGGAGAAAATCGCGCCCTATCTGTCCTTTGCGCTCCTTGCCTTTTTGGGCGGAAAAATGATTTTCGACTATTTCGCGGAAACGCTTTCGCGGGACAGGGCGCACTCCATAAAACAGCCCCTTTCTCCGAGCGGAAGGGGCGGGCTGACGGCGGGCAAGCTTTCGGCGCAAGCCGTAGCGACGAGCATCGACGCGCTCGCAGTGGGGGTCGCGCTTCTTGCGCAGGAGCAAACGGGCGGACTGCCGGCGCATTTCGCTGTCTGCGCGCTCGTCATCGGAATCGTCACTTTTTTTATTTCGGGCATTGCCGTAACGCTCGGGAAAAAGGCGGGCGGCAGGATCACGGACGAGGCGAATCTTGCGGGCGGGCTCGTGCTCGTCGGCATCGGACTGAAATTGCTCCTGGAAGGGATTCTGTAAACGCGCCGCAAATTTTTTTGGGGCGGAAACGGCTTGACTTTTTCATTCGTTCGTGATAGGATATTTTCTTGGTTGGGAGGGAGTAGTCCGCGCGCCGTGGCAACATACCCCGCAAGGCGAAACGCATTGCGTGTTACGGCGGTTCGTACGGCAATCGTATGAACGACAAGACTTTCGGCAAAACTCACTTTAAGGTTTGGGGTATGGAACTGTTTTTATGGATCGTATTACTTGTCGTCGGGCTGGCGCTTCTCGTAAAGGGGGCCGATTGGTTCGTGGACGGCAGTGCGGGAATCGCGGGGAAATGCAAGATCCCCCCGCTCCTCATCGGGCTCACCGTCGTGGCGTTCGGCACGAGCGCGCCCGAGCTCTGCGTTTCCGTCGCTTCGGCGATCGCGCATTCCACCGATATCGCGATCGGCAACGTGCTCGGAAGCAATATCTGCAATATTCTGCTCATTCTCGGCATTTCCGCGCTCGTCTGTAAACTGCCCGTCACCAAAAACTCCCTCGTTCTCGACTTGCCCGTATTGCTTCTTTCAAGCGTCCTCCTCGTAGGGCTCGGCTTGTGGGGACAGGCAATCGATTGGTGGGACGGGCTCGTTTTGCTCGCGGTTTTTTGCGGTTATATGGCGTTTCTGCTGGTAAAGGCAAAAAAACAGCTCCGCGCCGAAGGCGCGCTCCCTCCCGTGGAGCAAACGGACGAGCAGGAGAAACCGAAGGGTAAAATCGGCGCGTGGTACGCTGAGATGTGCGGAAAAACTTGGTTTTTGATCGTGCTCACGCTCGTGGGCCTCGGTATGGTCGTGGGCGGAGGCACTCTGCTTGTCGAGGGCGCGAAATATATCGCAACCTATTTCGGCGTGTCCGAGCGTATTATCGGGCTCACCGTCGTCGCGATCGGGACTTCGCTTCCCGAGCTCGTCACGTCCGTCGTCGCCGCGCACAAGGGCGAAACGGATATTGCGGTCGGCAATATCATCGGGAGCAATATCTTTAATATCCTGCTCATTGCGGGGATTTCCTCGCTCGTGTATCCGTTGCCGTTCGTCATCGAAAAGAACATGATAGACGCGCTCGTCGCGCTTGCCGCCGTGGCACTGTTGTACGGATTTGCGCTCGTCAAGGGTCATCGGTTGGGGCGCGTTGCCGGCGCGACCATGCTGGTTTGTTTCGTAGGGTATTACGTTTATTTGTTCTTGGCGTAGATGCCGCTTCCTCAGAATGACGGAATAGAAGTGTTACAATGATGCGCGCGGAGCAAAACTGCGCTTTTGCGGTAGCGGACACAATTTGCCGCACACCTGCGGCTTACTGACTTTTGATAGACGGGGCTCAACGCTTCTGCAATTTAGAGAGAGCAACAAAGAGAGTAGCTCACGAAATTTTTCGGAACGAAAAATTTGTGAATGTTATTAAGGGAGGTTGTCTTGCATCATCTCTTTTCCTGTTTAAAAGCATACAAAAAAGAGGCGGTTTTGGCGCCTCTTTTCAAGCTGCTCGAAGCGGGCATGGAGCTCATTGTGCCCCTCGTGGTCGCGGTTATCGTCAACAAGGGCATCAACGGGGGGGACGAGAGCTACATTTATTACGGCTGTCTGCTCCTTGTCGGCTTCGGCGTCGTCGGGCTCGTCTTTTCCATTACGGCGCAGTATTTTGCGGCGCGGGCGGCGGTGGGGACTTCCGCGGAATTGAGGAGCAGACTCTTTTGCAAGCTTCAATCCTTTTCCTACGCGCAGATCGACAAGACGGGCACTCCCGCTATGATCACGCGCATGACGAGCGACGTCAACCAAGTGCAGACGGGGGTGAATATGACCCTCCGCCTTTTGCTTCGTTCTCCGCTCATCGTGTTCGGCGCGACGGCGATGGCGTTCGTCAAGGATGATCGGACTGCGCTCGTGTTCGTCGCGGTTTTGCCCCTTCTCGTCGCGGTGGTCGTGGCGGTCATGGCGGCGGGCATTCCGCTCTATAAAAAGGTGCAGGGAAGGCTCGACAGAGTGTATGCCTCTACCCGCGAGAACTTGACGGGCGTGCGCGTCATTCGGGCGTTCTGCAAGGAGGGTTCGGAAATCGCGGAGTTCGACTCCCGCAACGCCGAGCTCTGCGCCAAACAGCAAAAATCGGGATTCGTTTCTTCGCTCATGAACCCGCTCACTTACGTGCTCGTGAGCGCGGCGGTCATCGCGCTCGTCTACGTGGGCGCGCTCCGCGTGGACGGCGGGGCGATCGAGCAGGGCGACGTCATTGCGCTCTACGGCTACCTTTCCATAATTTTGGTGGAGCTCGTCAAGCTCGCCAATCTCATCTTTACCATTACCAAGGCTGTATCTTGCCAGCGGCGGCTCGGGGAGGTGCTCGACGCCGAGGGAGAACCCTCTGTTACCGATACGGACAATGCGCCCGCAGGCGACGAAGCCGTGCGTTTCGACGGCGTTACCTTTACCTATACGGGCGGGGGCGCGCCCGCGCTGTCGGGCGTCACGTTTTCCGCTTCGCGCGGAGAAACGGTGGGCGTGCTCGGCGGAACGGGTTCGGGCAAAAGTACCCTTGTACAGCTCATTCCCCGCTTTTACGAAACGAACGAGGGCGAAGTTCGCGTGAACGGCGTAAAGGTGGGCGCGATTCCCAAAGAGGAGCTGAGGGAAAAGGCGGCGATCGTTCCCCAGCGCGCCGTGCTCTTTAAAGGCACGATCCGCTCCAATCTCCTATGGGGGGCGGGCGACGCGAGCGAGGAGGACTTGCTTTCCGCCTTGCGCGTTGCGCAGGCGGAGGACGTCGTTGCGGCGAAAGGAGGCTTGGACGGCGAGATCGCGCAGGAAGGCAAAAACCTCTCGGGCGGTCAGCGTCAGCGGCTCACCATTGCCCGCGCGCTCGTCAGAAAACCCGAAATTCTCATCTTGGACGATTCCTCGTCCGCGCTCGATTATGCGACGGACGCCAAGCTTCGCGCCGCGCTCAAAACGCTCGGCTGTACGGTGTTCATCGTTTCTCAGCGCGCTTCCTCCGTCCGCCATGCCGATAAAATCATCGTGCTCGACGACGGCAGGACGGCGGGAATCGGCACGCACGAAGAATTGCTCTCCTCTTGCTCCGTGTATCAAGAAATTTTCAACTCGCAGGAGCGCGGAGAGGAGAAAGGAGGTGCGGTGCATGAAGCGTAAAAAGCCCTCTGCGGGAACGTTTAAAAGTATTCTCCGCTATTTGAAGCCGTACGCGCCCCTCCTTGTCATCACCGTTTTGCTCGCCCTCTGCACGGTGGCGGGACAGCTCGCCGTACCCTATTTCGTGGGCAAGGCGATCGACGAGATCGAGGCGGCGGGGCAGGTGAACTATCCTAAACTTTACGAGCTGTTCGGCGTCATCGGCGTGTGTATCGCCGCCGCGGCGCTCGGGCAGTGGGGCATGAGCCTTTGCAATAACCGCATCGCTTACAAGGTGCTGTCCGACGTCCGCAGGGACGCCTTCCGAAAAATCCAGCGGTTGCCTCTCTCTTACCTCGACGGACGCGCCTACGGAGATATTTCGGGCGTGATCGTGAGCGACGCGGAGCAGTTTGCCGACGGGCTTTTGCTCGGCTTTACCCAGCTCTTTACGGGGCTTGCGACGATTGCGGGCGTGCTCGTCATCATGCTCGTCATGCGTTGGGAGATCGCGCTCGTCGTCTTTCTCATCACGCCGCTTTCCCTGTTCTGCTCCCGCTTTATCGCAAAGCGCACCTATTCCATGTTTAAGAAGCAATCGGAGGTGCGCGCCGAGCAGACCGCCTTTATCGACGAGATGATCGGAAACTTGAAGGTAGTCAAGGCGTATACGCACGAAGACGAGAATGAAGAACAGTTCGGCGAAATCAACGGGCGCATGAAGCAATGTTCTCTTCGCGCAGTGTTCTTTTCCTCCACCACCAACCCCGTTACGCGGTTCGTCAACTCCGTCGTCTATGCGGCGGTCGCGCTGTCGGGCGCACTGTTCGCGATCGCAAACTCTGCGTTTACGGTGGGGAATCTGACTACCTTCCTGTCCTATTCCAACCAATACACCAAGCCTTTCAACGAAATTTCCGAAGTCGTCACCGAGTTCCAAAATTCGCTTGCCTGCGCGGCGCGCATTTTCGCGCTTCTCGGGGAGGAGGAAGAGAAAGAGGACGGCACGGAAACGCTCGGCGAGGCGGAGGGAAGAGTGACGCTTACCGACGTTGCGTTTTCTTACGATAAAGAGCGGGAGCTCATTCGCGGCTTGAACGTGGAGGCGCCCGCGGGCAAGCGCGTCGCCATCGTAGGGCCTACGGGATGCGGAAAGACCACGCTCATCAACCTGCTTATGCGCTTTTACGACGTGGACGGGGGAAGCGTGTGCGTGGACGGCAAGGACGTAAGAAAACTCTCCCGCGCCTCTCTGCGCAAGAACTACGGCATGGTGTTGCAGGAAACGTGGCTGAAAGAGGCTACGGTGCGGGAAAACCTGTGCATGGGCCGTCCCGAATGCACGGAGGAGGAAATGGTCGAGGCGGCGAAGGCGGCGCACGCGCACTCCTTCATCACCCGCCTGCCCAAGGGATACGATACGGTGATCGGAAGCGAAGGAAGTCTTTCGCAGGGACAGCGTCAGCTTTTGTGTATTGCCCGCATCATGCTCTGCCGTCCGCCCATGCTCATCTTGGACGAGGCGACGAGCAACATCGATACGCGCACCGAGCGCAAGGTGCAGGACGCGTTCGCCCGCCTCATGCAGGGCAGAACGTGCTTCGTCGTCGCACACCGTCTTTCCACGATCCAAACGGCGGATAACATTCTCGTCATGAAGGCGGGGAAAATCGTCGAACAGGGCACGCACAAACAGCTTCTTGAAAAGGGAGGCTTTTACCGCGATCTTTACGAGGCGCAGTTTGCGGAATAAGAAGTTCGCAAACTTCGCAAAAGCGCGGTTTTGCTCCGCGCGCATGATTGCAACAGCCCGTCATTCTCAGGGAGTGAAACGACCGTGAGAATCTCCCGCGCCGCAGGGCACACGGGTTTTGAAATCAACCAAACATAACGAATCATGAAGACAAAACATAAACTTTCCGTAAAACTCAATAATGCATTGCAGATCGTGCTTGTCGGCGGGCTCACGGGATTGCTCGTGGGGCTAATCGTCACCGTCTATGCCTATCTCAATTCGATGATAGAGGAGTTCGCGCACGGCTATTACGGATTTTTTCGCGATAATCCCGCGTTTATCCCGCTTCTTTTCCTCGCGCTCGCCGTGGGGAGTATCGTCATCGGCGGGGTCGTCCGCTTTCTGCCCATGATCCGCGGAAGCGGGATTCCGCAAACGGAGGGCGCGACGCGCGGCGTCATTCATTATAAGTGGTATCAAATTCTGCCCGGTATGTTCGCGGCGTCGCTTTTCACCGTTTTCATGGGGCTTACGGCGGGCGGAGAGGGACCCTGTCTAACCATGGGCGGCGCCTGCGGGTGCGGGGTAAGCGATCTGTTAAAGCGCAACGCGACCGTCCGCCGTTACCAGATCACGGGGGGCGCTTGCGCAGGGCTTGCCGTCGCTTTCAACGCTCCGCTCACGGGCATGGCGTTCGCGTTCGAGGAGGCGCACAAGCGTTTTACGCCCGAAGTGTTCGTCTGCGCCTTTTCCTCCGTCATCGTCGCCGTGCTCACCCGCAATTTGCTCGCGCCTTTTTTGGGGCAGAGCACGGGCGCGGTGTTTTCTAACTTTGTCCTCGTATCGACCGCACCCGAAGGGCTCTTTTACGTCTTCGTGCTTTGCGCCGCAGCCGTGTGCGCTTTGGCGGCGGTCGGATTTTACTACCTGCTTCTGCTCGCAAAACGGCTCTTCAAAAAGCTTACCTTTTGGAAGGGCATGGGCAAAATGCTCATTCCCTTTCTTGCCGCGGGTGTATTCGGGCTGATTTCCCTCAGCGTGATCGGCGGCGGTCACTCGTTCATCGGAGCGCTCGGCGGGGGCGCCGAAGGCGTGGAACGGGTGTTCTCCTCTCCCCTGTGGGCGAGCCTTATCATCATCGTCGTGCTTCGGCTCGTTGCTACCGTACTGAATGCGGGCGCGGGAGTGCCCTGCGGGATATTCATTCCCATGCTGGCGATCGGCGCGGGGATCGGCGCGCTTTTGAGCGAGCTGTTCGTGCTCATCGGCATGGACGCCGTTTACGCCGATACGCTCGTCATGATCTGTATGTCCGTCTTTTTCACCACCGTAGTCAAAGCTCCCATTACGGGCATCGTCATGACGGTGGAGCTCACTTGGAGTTTTACCTATCTGCTTCCCGCCATTTTGGGGATCGCGGTGGGGTATATCCTCGGCGGGGCCTTTCATACCAAGCCCTTGTACGATAAATTGCTCGACGATATGCTCGAAGAGAACCGGGACACGCTCGTGCGCCACAGCGTGCGCGTGCGGGTGCGCGTCAAGGCGGGAAGCCTCGCGGCGGAGCGCGCGGTGCGCGACGTGCTGTGGCCCGCAGGCGCCCGCATCACCGTTTTGGAGCATTTGGGCAAAAGCACCGTTCCCGACGGAAACAGCGTGCTCTTGGCGGGAGATATCATTACCGTAACGGGCGAAACGACGGATAGGGAAGATTTTCTCGGTCTTCTCGTCACCACTGTGGGCGAGTTTGCGGAGGACGCGGAGTTCGAACCGCAGGCGGACGCTCAGCCGTCGGCGGAATCATAAAAAATACGGCGCGGCGTGCCTATGCACGCCGCGCCGTATGTTCCGATTTATGCTCTGTAAGTATTCCCGTCGAAGCCAAGACTGATGAGAATGGCGCGGTTGACGCGGGACATGGTGGAGGGGGGCAGTTCGCCGATGCGGGACATCAGCCGTTTTTTATCGATGGTGCGAATTTGTTCCAGCAGGATCACGCTGTCCTTGGCGAGCCCGAACGCCTGCGGGAGTTCGATGTGGGTGGGGAGCTTCGCTTTGTGGATCTTGCTCGTTACGGCGGCGGCGATTACGGTGGGGGAATACTTGTTTCCCGTGTCGTTCTGCACAACCAAAACGGGGCGCACTCCGCCCTGTTCGCTCCCCACCACGGGAGAAAGATCCGCATAATACAGTTCACCGCGTTTTACAACCATAACCAACCTCTTTTGTGAGCATTCCTCCGTTATCAGTTTATGTAACGGGGACTTTTTTTGCTCACCGTGTTTTGATTATTGCCGATATCCGTCCGGATTATACCGTGCCCTGCGTGACAATCCGTAAAAAAACGTGTATAATAATATTAGTTCGCAAAATTTTTGGTGCGCCCTGCTTTTATGTTATCTCCGGGTTACGGGAGCATAGGGAGATGAAATGGAAAAAAGACAAACTAAACGGGGGCAGATCGCAAGCGCGGTCGGGATCGCGCTCAATGCTCTGCTCGCCGCTCTCAAAATGACGTTCGGTATCATGTTCGGGCTCGTGTCGCTCCTTGCGGACGGCGTGAACAATTTAAGCGATTGCGGCAGCGGGACGGTTTCCCTCGTGTCCCTGCGCATCAGCAACAAACCGGCGGACAAGGAGCACCCCTACGGGCACCAGCGCGCGGAATATATCGCTTCCATGTTCATCGGGTTTTTCGTGCTGCTGCTTGCGGTGGAGCTCTTTCGGGAATCGGTGGAAAAAATCATCGCGGGCGTTCTTCCAGAAGCGTTTTGGGGAATCTATCTTTTGCTCGGCGTTTCGGTTTTAGTGAAGGCGTTTATGTTCTTCCTCTATCGCTATGCGGCGAAAAAAGAGGGAGCCGACACCTTGCGGGCGGCGGCGAAGGACAGCGCGTGCGACTGTATCGCCACCTTTGCCGTTGCCGCGGGGCTTCTCCTCTCCCGTTATTGCGGCGTTGCGGCGGACGGCTGGGCGGGGCTTGCGGTCGCGCTCTTCATTGTTTGGGAGGGTGTGCAAATCTTACGGGAGGCAAGCTCCAAGCTGTTGGGGCAGGCTCCCGATCCCGCCGTGCTCGATAAGATCCGCGCCGTCATCGCGGAGGGGAACGGGGTGCTCGGCTTGCACGATCTGCGCGCTTACCGCTTCGGACCCGACAAGCTGTTCGCCACCGTACACGTGCAGATGGACGCTTCCCTGCCCGCGCTTTTATCTCACGAGGCGCTCGACAAAATCGAGCGGAAAGTTTTTTCCGAGCTCGGCGTGGAGCTCACCGTTCACCTCGATCCCGTCGATTTACACGACGAAGAGGCGAGGCTCCTCGAAGAGCGGATCCGTGCTGCTTCGGAGGGGATCACGGATGGCTTGAACCTGCACGATTTCCGCCTCGTGCGCGGGGTGAAAAAGGTGCTCGTGTTCGAGGCGGGCGTGCCCTATTCCTGCCCCAAAACGGACGGGGAGATCGCGGACGATCTCAAACGCGCCGTTCGCATTTTAAGCGACGCCGAGCCCGCCGTCACCGTGGAACGGGAATAAAGAAAATAAAAAAATGTACTTTCGCGCGGCAAAATGAGTTGCCAAGCGGACGAGGATATGGTATAATACCATCGCTAAAATACACACCCTCGGCTTTGCGATCTCCGTGTCCGTAAATCTTTCATGCGGATCAAGACGCAACAAAAAAAGCGCGGGGGGAGGTAAAACGGAGGCATTATGGCAGTAATTTCTATGAAACAGCTTCTCGAAGCGGGCGTCCACTTCGGGCATCAGACGAGAAAGTGGAACCCCAAAATGGGCAAGTACATCTTCGCGGCGCGTCACGACATTCACATCATCAACCTCGAAATGACGGCGAAGCTCATCGAAGAGGCGTACAGTTTTGTCGTGGAATCGGTGAAGCAGGGCAAGTCCGTCCTCTTCGTCGGCACCAAGAAGCAGGCGCAGGACGCGATCAAGGAGGAAGCGGAGCGTTGCGGACAGTACTACATCAACTCCCGTTGGCTCGGCGGTACTCTCACCAATTTCAAGACCATTCGTTCGCGGATCGACTATCTCGAAAAGCTCGAAAAGATGGAGCAGAACGGCGAGTTCGATCTTCTTCCCAAAAAAGAGGTTTTGGGCTTGAAGAAGGAAATGGCGAAGCTTTCCGAAAATCTCGGCGGAATTAAAGAGATGCACGGCATGCCCGGCGTGCTCTTCGTGGTCGATCCCGGCAACGAGGACATCGCGGTTGCGGAGGCGAGAAAGCTTCATATTCCCATCGTCGCGATTACCGACACCAACTGCGATCCCGACCTGATCGATTACGTGATCCCCGGAAACGACGACGCGATCCGCGCGATCAAGCTTATTTCTTCCGTGATCGCGAACGCAGTCATCGAAGCCAATCAGGGCGAAACTCCCGTGTACGTTCCCGAGAGCGCGGACGCAGAGCCTACCGACATCGAAGAAGTGGTTGCGGCGGCGGAGGAAGCTCCCGCAGAGAGCGCGGAATAATCGGCTCATAGACAAAAGGAGGATATAGACATGGCAGAATTTACGGCAAAAGACGTTATGGCGCTCCGCGAGCAGACGGGCGCAGGTATGATGGATTGCAAGCGCGCCCTTGTGGACGCGGACGGAGATAAAGAGAAGGCGGCGGATTTGCTCCGTGAGCGCGGGATCGCGAAAGCGGCGAAGCGCGCTTCCAAAATCGCGGCGGAGGGAATCGTGTATGCGCTCACCGAAGGCAAGACGGGCGTTCTTGTCGAGGTCAACTGCGAATCCGACTTCGTTGCAAAGGGCGAGAAATTCCAAGATTTGGTCGCTGCCGTCGCAAAGCAGATCGCAAAGGTGAAACCTGCGGACGTTGCGGCGCTCCTTGCAAGCGATATGGGCGGCAAGACGGTGGACACGTTCATTCAGGAGCAGACGGGCATCATCGGCGAGAAGATCTCCGTGCGTCGTTTCACCGTATATCAGTCGGCAGGTTTTGTGGAAACGTATATTCACATGGGCGGAACGATGGGCGTTATGCTCGATTTCGATTGCCCCGAGAATGCCGACACCAAGGAGCTTGCGCACAACGTCGCGCTCCACACCGCGTTCTCCAAGCCGCAGTACAAAACGGCGGACGAGGTTTCTCCCGAGTCTCTCGAAAAAGAAAAGACCATTTTGAAGCAAGAGGTGCTCAACGAGGGTAAGCCCGAAGCGATCGCGGAAAAAATCGTGCTCGGCAAAATCAAGAAGTTCTACGAAGAGAACTGCTTGCTCGATCAGAAATTCGTCAAGGACGACAAGGTGACGATTTCCCAGCTCATTGCGGAAACCGCAAAGAAAATCGGCGCTCCCGTCAATTTGAAGGCGTTTTGCTTCTACGTGATGGGTCAAGGACTCGAAAAGAAGAGCGAGGATCTGAGCGAAGAGGTTGCCAAGCAAGTCGAAGCAATGAAGAAATAAGTTGCAGATAAAAGATAAAAAACGCACTTCGGTGCGTTTTTTCTTTATGCGCTCGGCGTCCGCTTGGCGGAAAGAGTAAATTTTACAACGAACGTACAATGTATTGAAAATCGCTTGACTTATGAATGGGGGGGGGTATAATAGCTGTATAGAATTTAAATATTTCGGCTTTAAAAAACGGAGGAGAAATGAATCATACGGGAAGCAAAGTTCTTCAAACGGAGCGGTTGGTTCTGCGCCCGTTCCGCTTAGGCGATGCAGAGGCAATGTTTTCTAATTGGGCGCATGACGGGGAGGTGACGAAATATCTCACTTGGACGCCGCATAAAAGCGTGGAAGAAACGCAGGGTCTGCTCAGAATTTGGGAGGAAGAGGCGAAAAACCCCGAATGCTATCATTGGGCGATTGTGCTTGACGGAGAGGTCGTGGGGGACGTCGCTCTCGTATCGAACAAAGAGGAGTGCGGCACGGTCGGCTACTGCCTTTCCCGCAAATGCTGGGGGAAGGGCGTTATGACGGAAACGTTTCGCGCGGTGTTGAAATATCTGTTCGAGGAAGTCGGATTTCATCGAATCGAAGCCGTGCATTCCGTCGAAAATCCTGCCTCGGGGCGGGTCATGGAAAAGTGCGGTTTGCGCTATGAGGGAACTCGGCGCAAAGCGATGCGGTTGCTTTCCACGGGCGAATGGACGGACATTGTTTGCCGCGCAATTTTGGAAGAGGATTATTTTTCCAAAGCGTAGTTGTCGCGCGACCGAACAATCGCCGAAACGAAAATCCGCCGAACTTTTGCCATCAAAATCACTTTATGTTATAATTATTTCATCTGCTTACGGAGAATCGGTATGGAAAAAGAACGGTTTCCCCTATTGGAATTCGACGGTTTCAAAACGGAAAAAGTGCGCCCCGAGTATTTCGAGAGCACGCCTAAAAACCTGCCCGAGCGGTGCGTCATCGCGTTTTCCAAATCGAGCGTTTCGGCGGTCGCGGAACGGTATCGCGCGGCGAAGATTTCCGAACTGAGCAGTTGTACGGTCAACCTCCCCATTTATGAAATCGTGCGCGACGGAATCAAAATCGCGTTAGTGCCCGGTTTTTTGGGCTCTGCGGGTGCGGCGGGACAAATCGAAGAGCTTGCGGCGGGCGGTGCAAAAAAGATCGTCGCCTGCGGTTCGGCGGGCACGCTCACGCCCAAGCCTCTCGGCGCGATCGTCGTTCCCACCTCCGCCGTGCGGGACGAGGGCGCAAGCTTTCACTACGCGCCTCCCTCTTATGAAATCGAGGCGGATCGGGAGGTTGCCGAAAAAATCGCGCAATCCCTGCAAAGGCAGGGGCTTCCGCACGTCATGGGAAAGACCTGGACGACGGACGCCATATACCGCGAAACGCAGGATAAAGTCGATTTGCGCCGCGCGCAGGGTTGTCTTACCGTGGAAATGGAGTGCTCCGCAATGATCGCGGTTGCGCGCTTCCGCGGGGTGGAATTCGGACAGATTTTGTATTGCGGCGACGATTTGAGCGGCGACGGCTACGATACCCGCAATTTCACGCAAGCGTTGGAGGTTCGCCGTAATCTCATCGACTACGCTTTGGAATGCGTGAAAACATTATAAAATCTTTCGCAAACTTTTCGCAAGCGAAAAGTTTGCGAGCTTGTAACCGTTTTGGTATCTTCAAGTCGCAGAAGCGTTAAGCTCCGTCTATCAAAAGGCACTAAGCCTCGCGTTTGCGGCAAATGGAGTCCGCTTAGGCAAAAGCGCGGTTTTACCGCGCGCGCTTCTATTCCGTCATTCTGAGGGAGCCAAAGGCGACCGCGAGAATCCCATTAAACGAAGTCCGATAATAAAAAAAGCACCGCTTGCATTGCAAGCGGTGTTGTTTACTTTTTATCCTTTATATCTCTTCCGATAAGCTCGTCGAGCGATATGCCGTAATAATCGGCAAGCTGTACGCAAAAGTCAATGTTCGGTAACACCTTTCCGCATTCCCAGCGGCTCAAATTCGCATTGCTGATTCCTGTATCTTCCTCAACTTGCTTTAACGTTTTATTCCGAACGATCCGCTGATATTTGAGTTCTTCGCCATAGTTAATCATCTTATCACCTGTCAATATTTTGCTACAAATATGCAGATTTTGCTTGACTTCTGCAAATTTGTAGATTATAATTAAAAAGAAAGAACTTCATAAGGGAGCAAAAAATGTCGGACGCAAAATGTTTTCGCTGTGAATATTTCAAAGCATACTATACGAAGGGAAGGACGAATTTCAGCAAATTAGAGATAGGGTTATGCACCAAAAAGAACGAAACAATAGAAAAGCATTGCGAGTGCGAAAAGTTTCGTGTAAAATACTGCGGACGGTTCAACCGAAAACAGCTCGCGCTCGACGCGCTGACGGAAAACATCAATTTGTTTGCGGAAATCAAACAAATATTAGAGGAGGATGACGAAGAATCGCTCGAAGAGCTTTTATTCGAATACAATAGGCGGAAGAAAAAGGGGATGTGACGCTTAAAAAAACAGCCGCTCGGGAATTCCCGAGCGGCTGTAACCGTTCACGATTCGATTTACGCTTTGTTTGCAGAGCCGAGCACGTTGATGATCTTGTGTTTTACCATCTCTTTCATGTTCGCGCGCGCGTCGGTGAGGTACTGACGGGGGTCGAAATGAGAGGGATTCTCGGCGAAATGCTTTCTGATCGCCGCGGTGAAAGCAACGCGCAGGTCGGAGTCGATATTGATCTTGCAGACCGCGCGCTCAGCCGCTTTTTTCAACTCGCTTTCGGGAATACCGATCGCGTTGGGCATAGATCCGCCGAACTGATTGACGATCGCAACCTGTTCCTGCGGAACGGAGGACGCGCCGTGGAGCACGATGGGGAAGCCGGGAAGGCGCTTGCCGATCTCTTCCAAAATATCGATGCGAAGCTTGGGATCCTGACCGGGCTTGAATTTGAACGCGCCGTGGCTCGTGCCGATTGCGATAGCAAGGGAGTCGATGCCCGTGCGGGAAGTGAATTCCTCCACTTCGTCGGGAGAGGTGAACATCGCGTCGTGCGCTTCCACCTTAACGTCGTCCTCTACGCCTGCGAGTTTGCCGAGCTCCGCCTCTACGACGACGCCCTTATCGTGCGCGTATTCCACCACCTTTTTGGTGAGGGCGATGTTCTCTTCCCAAGGCTTGGAAGAAGCGTCGATCATGACCGACGTAAATCCGCCGTCGATGGACGCTTTGCAGATCTCGAAATCCGCGCCGTGGTCAAGGTGCATCGCGATGGGAATATCCGTCGTTTCCACCGCCGCCTGTACGAGGTGGCGGAGATATACGGGGTTCGCGTACTTGCGCGCGCCTGCGGATACCTGTAAAATGACAGGGGAACGGCATTCGTTTGCCGCCTCCACGATTGCTTGGATCATTTCCATGTTGTTCACGTTGAACGCACCGATCGCGTAACCGCCGTCGTATGCTTTACGGAACATTTCCTTCGTCGTTACTAAGGGCATAAAATCCTCCGAATGGTTTTTTTTCATTATAATTCTTTTCCGGGAAAAATGCAAGAGTTTCGGAAACATATCCCGAAAAAAACGTAAAAATTACCTTGCAAAAGCGCGTTTGGAGGAATTGTCCGAAAAAACGTTGACGAACGCGGAAAAGAGTGGTATAATATTATCCGTGATGCGCAGACGGCGCAAAATCATCATCGGAGGATTGTAGTTATTATGGCAAAAGTAGCAATTAACGGTTTCGGACGCATCGGGCGTCTGGCATTCAGACAGATGTTCGGCGCAAAGGGTTACGACATCGTTGCGATCAACGACCTCACCAGCCCCAGCATGCTCGCGCATCTTCTCAAATACGATTCCGCACAGGGCAGATACGAGCACGCGGATACCGTTTCGGCGAATGACGAAGAGGGTACCATTACCGTCAACGGAAAGACCATCAAAATTTATAAGGAAAAAGACGCGGTCAACCTTCCTTGGAAGGATTTGGGCGTAGACGTTTTGTTGGAATGCACGGGCTTCTACTGCTCCAAGGCGAAATCGCAGGCACATATCGACGCAGGCGCGAAAAAAGTCATCATTTCCGCTCCCGCGGGCAACGACCTTCCCACCGTCGTATTCGGCGTTAACGAGGGTTCTTTGAAGAGCACGGACACCGTTATTTCCGCGGCTTCCTGCACCACCAACTGCCTTGCTCCCATGGCGAACACGCTCAACAAGTTCGCTAAAATCAAGAAGGGCTATATGACCACCATTCACGCTTACACGGGCGATCAAATGGTGCTCGACGGACCTCACCGCAAGGGCGATTTGCGCCGTGCGCGTGCGGCTGCCGTGAACATCGTTCCCAACTCCACGGGTGCGGCAAAGGCGATCGGGCTTGTTATTCCCGAACTCAACGGCGTGCTCGACGGTTGCGCTCAGCGCGTTCCCGTTCCCACCGGTTCGCTTACCCAGCTCATCGCGATCTGCGAGGGCGAAGTGACTGCGGACGCAGTGAACAAGGCGATGAAAGGCGCGGCTTCCGCTTCCTTCGGTTACACGGAAGAGGAGCTTGTTTCCTCCGACATCGTCGGCATCACCTACGGCTCTTTGTTCGACGCGACGCAGACCAAGTGCATGCCCATGGGCGACGGCACCACGCTCGTTAAAGTCGTTTCTTGGTACGACAACGAGAACTCCTACACCAGCCAGATGGTGAGAACGATCAAATACTTCGCCGAACTCAAATAAGCGAAAAAAATACGATACAAAGGCGGGAACCGAGCTTCGGTTTCCGCCTTTATTACTAATTAAAAATTACAATTTTTTTAAAAAACATATTGCAAAATAGTGAAAAGTGTGATATAATTTTAGTACAATCAAACAAAGGGGGGGGGTTATGAAAATAAAATCGAAAAAAGTAAGTGTTCTTTTAGCTATCGCAGCTTCCGCAACGTTTTGTTTTGCGCTTTGCGGAAATGCAAAAAGTCCGACATCGGCGAAAGCGGCAGTTGTTGAGGACGTAACGGAAGAAATTTCCGCAGCGGAAACAATTCCCGAACAAGAGGTCGCACAAGAAGAGGGAATTGTTGCCTATGCAACGCATCAGTTACAAGGGAACGGGCAATTCGGCGACCCTTACTTGATTTACGATAGGGAAGATTTGGAGGACATTCGTAACTATACACAAACAAATAACGGGCAAACAACAATTCAAGGTGTATATGAGTTGCGCAATTCGATTGATTTATCGAGCAAAAATTGGATAGCGCCCTCTCATACTTTTGCGGGAACCTTTAATGGGAATGGTTACGTAATCATTGGTATGAAAATACAAGTGTCAGGAGAAGGGAACTATGGATTGTTTGGAATTAACAAAGGAACAATTCAGAATTTAATATTTACAAATATAAGTATTGTGGCTAGTGGTGCGGAGGACGCTTATAATGATGTCGGTCCGGCGGCGGGAGCTAATTATGGAATAATTGAAAATTGTCGGACAATGAATTCTACGCTTGAAATGAAAGGGTATTACAATACTTGCCTTGGCGGTATAACGGGCTCGTTGTATTATTCCACGGTAAAAAATTGTACAGTTGATAGCAATGTGACTTTTTTAGGCTCCGGCAAAATGGGTGGGATTGCGGGTTGTGCCTCGAATTCCGACATTAGACAATGTACGAATAGTGCGAATATTAACTATTATCATAAACGAGGACAAGACGGCTGTATCGGCGGAATCGTCGGAAAAATTCAGTTTGGTTCAACTGTTTCTGATTGCCGCTATTTAAGCGGAACAATAAAAAATTCAGGGAAAGATATATTTTCACATCCGGATCCGTACATGGGAAGAATTATTGGATATATGGGTGCAGGTTGTGCATATAAAGCACACGCAAACGGAACGGGGAATGGTACGGTTGTTCCCACAGGAAATAATACGAATGGGGACGAGCCTATTGGGCATTCCGAGTGATGCTTTTGATATTGTTTCGGGTCGAAGAGGGGAAATATGTTTGAACTTAAAAACCTAATAAAGAGCTTTATCGACAAAAATACGCGGGTCGATGCGCTGAGGGGAATTAGCTATACCTTTCCCGAGCGCGGACTTGTGTTTTTGGTGGGCAGAAGCGGCTGCGGGAAAAGCACTCTCCTCAATTTATTAGGCGGATTAGATACGCCCACCGAGGGCGAGGTGTTGTTTTGCGGAAAGAGCCTTTCGGCTCTTTCCGCAAAAGATTTAAACGAGTACCGCGCGAACCATGTAGGCTTTGTATTTCAGGAAAGCAATTTATTTCCCGCGCTCACGGTAAAGCAAAACGTTCTTTTCGGCGGAGAAGCGGACTGCTTAGAAATTTTAAAACGGCTGGGAATAAAGGAGCTTCAAGACCGCAAAATCAATGAGCTTTCGGGCGGACAGCTGCAACGGGTTGCGATTGCGCGCGCGCTCGTGAAAAATGCCGAAGTCCTGCTTGCGGACGAGCCGACGGGCTCCCTCGACGAAAAGACGGGCGAAGAAATTTTTGCGATTTTAAAGGAGATTTCCAAGGGAAAGCTCGTGATTGCCGTAACGCACGACAGAGAACGTGCGGAGCGGTACGGCGATAGGGTATTGCCGTTACGGGACGGCAGGTTGGAAGAGGGAAACGACGAAGCCCTGCGCGGGCGCGGGGGGATTGAGGGGGGTGCAGATCATAACCATTCTACCCCCTGCGTCCCCCGCCAAGGGCAGGGAACCGTGTCGCCCTTCGCGGGCTCGGAGGTATTCAGTAAAGGGGTTCAGAATGACGGGAAAAAAGCGCCGTTTCCCTATGCGCTGAAAACAGGCATTTCCTTTGTTTTCGGCAAAAAGCTGCGTGCGGTGTTTGCAATTCTTTTCTCCGTGCTTTCCTTTTTGTGTTTTACGGTGATTTTTACCTGTACGGCAACGGAAGAGGCAACGATTTACGGGCATTATTTTGAAAAGCATATCGACGAATATCCCTATATTTGTGTGATGAAACCGAATGGGTCGCGAGCCGAAACGGAGCAGGCGCTAAACGGAGCGGACTACGTTTGGTATCGGCAAGGGCAAATTTATGCAAAGGATTTGGCGCAGGCGGAGCACTTTTCTTTTTTTCCGCAGACAAAGACGGTTCCGCTCGAAGCGGACGTGTTTTATTTGAACGTAGGTCCTTTTGCACAGCGAAATCCCACCGAGCCGAAGGATGAGCCGCTTTGCTCCTATGCAACAATAGACGTACGCGACCCTGTGCTCGGCATTACGGTAACGGAAAAAGTTTACGACGCCGTAATCATGAACGGAGCGGAAGTCCCCTTCAAGGACAGCGGACTTACCGTGGAGCAATGCGTAGGACTGCCCGTGAAGCTGTATTCTGAATTTTTAATAGGAGGGATGCAGACGGACGAGGTGCCCGTTTACCGCTTCGGCGGACTTGTCAAGAGCGATTGGTACAATCCGTACGAAATATATGCGAATTGTGTAAAATACGTATTCCATACCGATGCCGTTGCTTATGTCGAAGGCGCGATCGTATTGACGAAGTCGGTGTCGAATTTGACGGAGCTGTTTTCAGACGCGCCGATAGGAAGCGATTCATTATTGGAGCTTTTCGACGTAGACGGCAGAATGGAAACGAAATTGACGCGCGAGTGTTGGTTTGCCGTCAAGGCGGTTGAAAAAGCCGAAGTTTATACGGGGATCGCCGCAGGGGTCATCGGGATCGTCTATTTCGTGTTGGTGCTGAATGTTGTTACCGTGTCCGTGCGGGGCAACCGCAGGCAGGTTGCGCTCATGCGCGCCCTCGGGGTTCCGCAGGGGGAAATCGCACTTACCTATTTGTTCGGAATTTTACTGTTTATCCTGCCCGCATTGCTGTTTTCGTTTATCGTTGCCGAGCCGATCTGTCTGATCTTTAATGCGCTTCTCGGTGTAACGCATCGCGGACACGTGGTGCAAATCGTTATGCTGAACGCGAAAACATTCCTTTTGCCCATTGCGATTGCGGCGGGTGTGTGCGGGCTCGTTTTCCTCATTATGGTGCTCATGCTCGGAAAATTCAATCTTGCGGAGGCGGTAAGGCAAGAGAGATGATCACGCTGAAAAATGTTTCGAAAACTTACTATACAAAAGCCGAAGAGATTTACGCGCTGAAAAACGTTTCGCTCGAATTGCCTTCGCGCGGGCTTGTGTTTCTCGTGGGTAGGAGCGGGAGCGGAAAAACAACCCTTTTAAACCTTTTGGGCGGGCTGGACAGCCCCACCTCGGGGGAAATAGTGCGCGCGGACGGGGGCGAAGATTGCGGGTTTGTCTTTCAGGACATCGGGCTGTTTCCCTTTCTTACGGTGGAAGAGAACCTCGCGCTTGCGTCGGGGTATTCGAACGGCGTGCTTTCTCACGGCGAAGTTTTAAAGACGGTGGGCATGGAGGGCTTTGCTCTGCGGAAGGTGCGCCTTCTTTCGGGCGGGGAACAGCAGCGCGTTGCCGTTGCCCGTGCCTTAGTGAAAAATCCGCGCTTGCTCCTTGCCGACGAACCGACAGGCGCGCTCGACGACGAAAACGCCTCTGCCGTATTCGAAACGCTCGTGCGGGTGGCGGAGCAAAAGCTTGTTGTAGTGGTGACGCACGATTTGGAGAGTGCGGAGAAATATGCCGATATTCTCTATGAGATTTCGGGCGGCACCGTGAAGGAGGTATTCCGCAAAGATTTTTCCGTAAATTGCGGAGAAAACGATCAAAATCAGATTTGCGTTTGTCGAAAGGGAATTTGGCGGGAGGAGTGCAAATTCACCTTACGCCTTGTCGGCGCGTCTAAACTCAGGAGCGGGCTATTCGTGCTTTTGCTTATTCTGCTCGTTTCCGTTTTGCTGTTTACTGTGACATTATTCGGCACAACGGGGAGCAAGGTCTTTTGGCGGTACACGGAAGAAAAAAAGATCGAATACGTGACGCTGGAAACATCGGGCAATAGAATGTTTTCAAAGGCGGAAATTGCCCAAACGGAGGGTGCGGACTGCTACTATTCGAGCTTTACGGGAATTAACGTCCGCCAAAACTTTTGCGTTGCCGAGCGGATCGAAGGGCTTTTTATGCCAGAAGAAGGAGATTTCGGCGTAGCGATTTCCGTGCTCCGCAGAAATCAGACGACGGGCGAATATGAGGGGGCGGAAATCGGCGATACCGTAACGCTGAACGGGTGTTCGTTCGCGGTAAGCGGTACCGTGAAGCGGGAAAATCTGCCCATCTATTTTCAGCAATCAAGCATTTTGACGAACTATATCGTAAACGCTTCGGCGTATCGCGAGGCGGGACTTTTTTTGTCCGATTTCAAGAGAATCACCCTTCGTATCAATACGGAGATGAAAGAAAATTTATTTGCGTTGCTCGAAGGCGAGGAGGGAGTAAGGGTTGTTGCAGCGGGCAATGCGGAGATTTACGACGAAATTTTGCCAGACGTAATTTTTCAGCTATGCAGCGATTTTTTGGCAATCCACACCGTTGCGATTCTCGTTTGCGTGTTGTTGGGTGTGGCAACGATGCTGATTTTGGCTTGGTTCGCGAGCGGGTATGTTTCCGATAACCGCCGAATTATCGGTATTTTGAAATCGCTCGGTGCCCAAAACGGGCATATTGCTGTTGTATTTTGCTTTTTATTTCTCCTGCTCTTTGTTGTATCGCTCGCGCTCGGTCTTGCCGTGTGTGCGGGGGCGATCGCGATCGTCAATGCCGAATGTATTGCAAGCACGGGAATGCCGCCCTTTGACCTGCTTTCCATGAACTTGTATTTTGTGCCCGCAATTCTTCTCCTGTCGGTCGCGTATTGCGCCAGCGTTTTGCTTCCGCTATTGCGCATCCGCAGAGTACAAATCAACGAGCTTATGCGAACACTTTAAAACAGGATTTTTGAAATTTAATGATGGTGCAGGACGGCAGCCCTGCGCATTCCACCGAAAACGGGAGAAAGCTATGCTTTTTATTACGGGCGACACCCATAGAACGGAATTAGAATCTTTACGGGCGTTTTGCGCCGAGCGCCCCGAACTCACCAAGGACGATTACGTGATCATTGCGGGCGATTTCAGTGGGGTTTGGGCGGAGGATACCCTCGAAGAGGATTTGAAACGATTTTCCGACTTACCGTTTACCGTGCTGTTTATCGACGGCAATCACGAAAATTTTAATCTCTTAAACGCTTACCCCGTGGAAGAATGGCAGGGCGGAACAGTTCATAAAATCAAGCCCGATATTATCCATTTGATGCGCGGGCAGGTGTTTACGATCGCGGGGCGGAAAATTTTCACCTTCGGCGGGGCGGATACCATTATCAAAGACCGCCTCGTTGAAAACGTAAGTTGGTGGCGGGGGGAGTTCCCCACGGAAGCCGAATTTCAGGAGGGCATTGAAAATTTGCGCAAACACAATAACGCGGTCGATTTCGTCGTAACGCATTCCTGCGGGGCGCGGGCGTTGCAATTCCCCGCCGTGCAGGCGATTCCGGGGCTTTGGAAGGAGTACAAAGAAACCAAAATGCTCACGCATTTCGAGCAGACGGTTTCGTTTCGGCATTGGTATTTCGGGCATTTTCATATCGACGCGGAGCTAAGCGAAAGTTATACCGCGCTCTATCATGCCGTGAAACGGCTTGCATAAATAAATTACATAAAAGTGCAGGGCGAAAGCCCTGCGTTTTCTTATAGGTAAAAATGCAAAAATTTGTTTGGTTTTTTAAAAATTTCCTGTCATAAAGCGGTCGTTTATGCAAAAACCCGTGTTACAATGAAAGTGAACCCATATTCGGGGAAAAGGAGATTTTTATGAATGATCAAACCAAAGAAAGCAAGACGGCAATGGAAACGGAGCAGGCGCGGGCAACGGTAGATTTAACCAATATCCGCGAGCATGATCACAAGCATTCGATAATCGGAGGGAAGTGTCTTCAATTTGAATGCGGCGAAGCAAATGCTTCGGTAGATTTATATACGGGGCGACTTTTGCTTACGCTCCCGCTTTTCCGTAACGGCGACATTTTACCCGTTTCTCTTATTTACAATAGTCATTTTTTTAACGCGGTACAAAGCGGAAACAAAATCGGCTTTGGCATGGGTTTGAACTTGCAGGGATCGCTTGACAGCTTAAACAACAGCTATATGGACGGGTCCGGAATCGTTCACGAATTCCCTTATGGTATTCGTGTGGAAGAAACTGGCACGACTGAGTTTGAGAAAAATCCCGTCGCGCGCAAAGTATACAAATATATAGCGAACAACTATCACGTTTATGCGGGCGACGGGAGCTATTTTACCGATAGTAATTGTACGGGTATTTCTTTTCCCAACGGAAGCCTAATCGATTTCTATAACGGGCTTTTTGGAAAATATTATTCGAACTATAATTCGTTTCTTACGGGGAGGAAGCTCGAATATTCATACACTTCCGATACTAACTTGGTTTTACACTTGCAGACGGTCAAGTTGGACGATGTAAATTTCCTTTCATTTGCATACAACGGGGAATTGGTAAAATCCATTACCAAAGGGACGGAAACGGTTAACTTTACTTATTCCCGCGGATATTTAAAAACGGTGCAGAGAGTGGACGGCGGGGTAAGCACGATCCTTTTGACTTGCACCTACGACACCAACGGCAACTTGATCCAAACGGAATCTTTGGGGAACATTTTGCGCTTTACGCACAGCGGCGGAAAAGTGACGAGCGTGGAAGAGCGCTCCCGTTACATTAAGATAGGTGCAACTACCACGGCGAACGATCTGATCGGGAATAAGTGGGATATTAACCGTATCAACGGAAGTTGGACGCGCGTGACCGATAAAAACAAACTGATTACCGATTATTTTTTCGGAGAGGGCGGCAAGCTGATTGCCGAATCGGTTGCGACTGATGCTACGATAAATCCTTATAAGGTCAGCCGCGGGAATGTGAATTTTTCTCAGGTGCAGTGTTTCCCAGAGAACATATTAGTAGACGGGGATTCCACCGAGGTGATGAGGGAGCGCGTCCACAGCTGTCAAGCAACCTTAAAATCGACGGACGTTGCATATACCTATGCCGACGCCGTAAATTTCTATATGAGGCAAAATACTACGGAGACTAAGATTTTCGGTTCGCATAACGTTTCGGGAAGCGATTTGTACGTCTTTACCTGTTGGGTAAAAGTAGCGTCTTGTATGGATAACTACGTGAAATTTACAGACGGCGAAGCGCGAAACGTCGGTTCGGACACTTTCTTCGGCGTCCGCGCCCAGTGGTTTTCCTCGGAAGCGGGCGATACGAAGTCGCTGTATGTGCCTTTAAATGCGGAAATCGGGGGTTGGCAGTTTGTTGCCGTGCCCTTCCGCAGTTTAAGCGATCGGTCTGCGAGAGTCGATTGGTTTATGGATTTTGCAAACAATTCGGGTAAAGTGGATATCAAATTCCCCGCAGTTTACAAAACGCATGGGAATTGGCAGGTTCGCTTTGAGAACGATTATGCTATTTCCTACATGAATGGCAAACATGAAATATTGTTGTTCAATCAAAAGGGGAATAGCGTAAAAAATATTCTCCGCGAAAATTTTACCAACACGCTTATCGGTACGGCTACGAACAGTTATAAAAACATATTGCCTCTGACGCAGACGGATTATAACGGCGTCAAAACCGAATACACCTACGATTCCAAAAATCGTTGTACGGGCAAGACGATGAACAAATCGGGTATAACTACTTCTTCAAACATCACATACGACGGAATCAGCGGACGGATTGCAAGCGAAACGACGGCGGGCGGCAAAGTATCATATACTTACAATAAATACGGCGGCTGTTTGACCGTAAAGCTTCCGAAGGGCGACGGCACTACGTTCACTTACAATAGCCGTGGTTTGCCTGAAACGGTAACGACAACAAAATTTGCCTCCAATACGCAGTCGATCAACTATCAAAACGGTTTTCCGATCAAATACGTGTGCGGGACGAAAACGTATGAAATGACCTACGACGGCTTCGGACGCATTTTGGAAGTCAAGGAAAACGGAAGCGTCAAAAAATCCGTCGTTTACAAAGATTTCGGCACCGGCTTAGACGGCGTATCGGGCGCGACGAATTCCGTAACCGTAACGTTTGCAAACGGATTTAAAACGGCGTCCTATACCGACAAGTACGGGCAACTGATCCGTGTCAATGAAAACGGTTCTTCCGTAAGCGAATTGTCCTATGACGCTTCGGGAAATTTAACGAAGAGTATTGACAATATAGTGAATTCGGTGTATACTTATACTTACCAAAACGGAATGCCGCATACCGTAAAGGAAACGAGAAACGGGGTCGTACTGCTCACCACGGCGTATTCCACGAATGCAGACGGAGAAATCGACAGAGTAAATTTCGATTACGGGCTTAAAAAAGACGAGTACACGCAGACCTTGGACGAATACGGGCGTTTGAAAGAGGAAACAACGCCGCTTGGGACGATGGAATATACGTATGACGCGCTTGGGCGGATCGAAAAACGCTCGGGATACGGGGATTTTACGAAGTATCAATATTTAAGCACGAGTACGGTGGGCGCAACCAATCTCCCGAGCAGAATATCCTTTTCGGATATGAGCCGTTACGATATCACGTACGATAACAACGGCAACGTTACGAATATCGTTTCGGGAGATGGAAACGATAATATCACGTACGCATACGATAACGTAGGGCGGCTGATTTCGGAAACGCGGAAGAACAAATATCACAATACCTTTGCATACGATATTAACGGAAACTTAACCGAAAAGAACGAATATCCGTATGAGAACGGCGCAATCGCGAGCGCCAAGCGCACAAGGCGTATATATACCTATACGAACGGGCAGATGAGCGCTTACGATGGAAAAACTTGTTCTTACGATGCAAACGGAAATCCTACGAATTATCTCGGCAGGGCTTGCGAGTGGACGCGGGGGCGGTTGTTAAAGAAGTTTGGGAACACGAGCTTCGAGTATAATGCCGAAGGCTTGCGCACGAAAAAAGGCAATAAAGAATATATTTGGAGCGGCGACAGGATTCTTGGCGAAAAGGAGAACGGGAAGGTAACGATGCGTTACTTTTACGATGCGTCGGGGATTGCGGGTTACGAATATAGCGGTACAAAATTTGTATTCCGAAAAAACTTGCAGGGTGACGTTATCGGTATTGTAGATAACACGGGCACGCTTTTGGGGACTTACGAGTACGATGCGTGGGGCAACTGTACGGCAACGAAAGTGATAATTTCGGGCACTTCCATGGTGCTGAG
>Ga0073906_1000817_pt1 | contig 54019 bp, 39 predicted proteins | sample Inofromicrocosms_FD_65485 | JGI IMG/M metagenome (GOLD analysis project Ga0073906, IMG submission 65485) | Mouse cecum microbial communities from Vienna, Austria - Inoculum for glucosamine and mucus D2O microcosms | ecosystem: Host-associated > Mammals > Digestive system > Large intestine >...
AGGCTGCTGCCGGATAAGGTGTATCCGTCGCCGTCGATGGTGATGGTGTAGTCGGCGGGTGTGCCGAGGCGTTTGTTGACCGAGTTGTCTTTGTGGAGTTTTATGACGTCGTTGCTGCGTGCGCAGTCCCATGCGTTTACAATGGTTTCGAAGGCATAATTGTCGATGGTTACGGCTGCGTCGGCTGCATTGATATAGTGTATGGAGGAGGCGGTTCCGAGGAGGATGTTTCCTTCGAGCAGGTTTTCGGGATCATGAAGCGCGAAGTTGAAAGGATTGTTCCAGCCCTTTATGAAGTTGGTGCCTGCTCTGCCGGCATCGACTTTCAGCGCTATGGGTTTTGTGTTTGTCAGCTCGGATGCTGTGATGGCATTGGCTTTCTCCAAATACAGGCAAATGTCGTTGTTGCCTGTCATTGTGCAGTTGTTTGTTCCGATGAAGAATGTTCCCATCGGAGTGTTGCAATTTTCGGCAGTTACGCCTTCAATATTTACGGTGCCTGAGTTCTTGATCTGGAAGATCTGTTTGTCGGTGGATTCGAAGCCGAGTATTTTTATATTGCGGAATGTGCCTACCGTTCCCGAGCCGCTGATTTCGGCAAAGAATACACCCTGGGGATGGAGATCGGCGCTGTCGAAAGTCAGATTTTCGAAAGTTACTTTCGAGGCGCTGTTCAGCAGGAGGTTCATTGCGTTGTTGCCTCGGATTATGCGTACGCCTTCGGCGTTTCCTTTGATTGTCAGTTCTTTTCCGGAGATGTCGAAGCGTTTGTTAGGCATCGTGATGTCCCTGTTGATAAGGATGACATCGTTTGTTGATGCGGCAGCTACGGCGTCGGCGATGCTGCTGAATTCGGCACCCGAGGTCTGGTTTACTATCGGTGCGGCTTCGTCGGCATCTGTTTCGCCGTCGTCTTTACGGTTTTTGCCGGCTTCGATGTCTTCGACAGTGGCGTAGGTTTTAACCCAGTCGATAGAGTAGCTGTAGGGGGCGACGGTGCAGTCGGCGATCTTGAAGTTGAGTTTTGTCACGTTTACCGTGCCGGTGAACTGCGGCGAGCGGCTGAGGTCGTAGTAGTATATGGTGTTGCCGGATAATGTCTGTACGGATCCTTGCGGACTGTTTGTCCAGGCGTCTTTTCCTTCGCTGTTTTTCATCCAGGCTCCGCTGTTGTCGATTTCGAGGGTCATGTTGCCTTGCGGGCGCTTTCCGATGAATTTTACGGCCAGATATCGGTCGGCTGTTGCGTCGAGGGTATAATTTCCCTTGGTCATGTGGACGTCGGCGCGGTATTTGCCGTTGTTTTCAGGCATTTCTACGGATAGATGGCCGTTTTCCACGGTGACAGTCGTGCCGTCGGCAGTCCAGTTGGCGTTGTCAGTGCCATTGAATGTCACGTCAATTCCTGCGGCGCTTGCAGAAGCGCAGGCTATAGTTGCCGCACAGATAAGGGTGAAGTTTTTTTTCATGAATGTATTGTTTAGGTTATTGTTGATGTTTCGGGATTGATGGTTTACCGAAATATTATACAGTGTTTTTCCTGATGACACTTAACGTGTGGTGTGTTTTTTGTCAGATGGCCGGGACAATAGCAAGACGGCCGGACTCCGCTGAGGGGGTCCGGCCGTCGATGGTCAGTTGCCGTGTCTGTTTTATCGCACGGAGATTTTGCGTGTAGCGGTGTTTCCGTCATTGTCGCGTGCGAGGACGATGTAGAGTCCGGTTGCGAGGTTGTCGGTTGCTACTGATTCGAGTCCGCGCGCCATTGCTACACCCTGAAGCGAGAATATCTCGATTTCGCATCCGGCGGCGGTGACGTTTGTGCCGTCGAAGCTGATCTTTATGGTTTCGCTTGTGCCGACGATGTTGCCGTCGATGCCTGATGTACTTGTAACGGCCACGGCGCAGGATGTGCCTCCGTAGGTTATGGCGATTGTAGAATTGGCGATCTTGAGTGCCTTGAACTCAATGGATATCACGCCGTCGTTTATGTAGGCGTTGCCTGTCATTTCGAGGTGTTCTTCGTTGAAGTCGCAAAGGAAGTCTTCGATGAATTCCTCGACAGTTATGTCGGGGTTCTTGATCAGAAGCATGTCGACGGAGAATGTTTCGCCGGCTACGACGCTTATTTCGGGAGTAAGGAGCATGTATGCGCGTTCGAAGAACAGAGCTACGGCTACACCGTTGACAGCCCATGGAGCTTCCACCGAGTTGCCGAAGGCAAATCCGAGTTCGGAGAATTTTTCGGCAGTAAGGTCTTCGGGGTCGATTGTAGCGCCTTCGGTCGATGCGCTGTTTTCTTCACCTATGGCAGAGTCGAACACGTCGCCGCAAGCGAAGTTTCCTGCGAGGCATTTTTCGGGATCAAATGTCTTTTCACCTTCGGGGTCGATCTGGTCGACGATTGTTCTTCCGACGATTCTGTGAGCTTTTACGTCGGCGCTCTCATCGACGTCGACAAGCATTTCGAGGTTGACGATGTTGTTGCTTACCACGGGCGTTGTCGCGGTCTGTTCCCAGTCGGGCGAGAGGTAGGCGACTACTCCTCCGAGGTTCAGGGCTGCCGATTCGGGTGTTTCCTCGGGCATCAGGCATATAAAGCCTTCGGCGTAGTTGCGGTCGATAAGACCTCGTGCCGATGTCACGGCTATGCCGCCTACGCTTGTGGCAGCGTATATCTCGACAGTAGCGTGACAGTTTACAAGGTGACTGTCGGCATGGAGGTCGCCTACGATTCCGGCTGCTTCTTCGGCTTCTATTACGCCGTCGAAAGCGCATGCGTCGATTGTGGCACCTGTGCGAGTTTCACCTACGATACCGGCAGCCATGGCTCCGGGAAGAATTATATCGGTACCTGTTACGGAGCACAGTGATATGGCGGCGCCTCCGACGGCACGGCCGACTACTGTACCGAATAAGGCGGCGTTTTCTCCGGTGGCGCTTACTCCGTGGATGTTGATTCCGCTGATTGTGTTTGTCTGTCCGGCCTGAGCTATAAGTACGGCAGCTATCTGAGAGTCGGAAGCGTCGACGGTCGCATTGGTTATGTTAAGGTCGACGATGCGTGCGTTCTCGCCGGTTGAGGCAAAGAGAGCAATTTGCTTTCCGGATGCGATGCTTAGATTCGAAATTGTGTGACCGCGTCCGTCGAGAGAGCCTGTGAACTGTTCTATTGGGGTGAAATTCAGTCCTGAAGCGTCGATATTGTCTATGATGGCATAGTGCGCGGCGGGGTTATCTGCAATCAGGCGGAGGTCGCCGGCGGTAGCTATCAGATAGGGATTTTCGGGGGTTCCTTCACCTCCGGCGAATTTCTCGAGCGGGAGGTCATAGATTTCCTGTACGAATGCGTTGTCTTTGTTGTAGACGAGGTTCAGACGAGATGGGGTTCCGACGATGGGAATGATAGAGGCGAGTTGTCCTGCTTCGGGGTTTCCACTCAGCAGGGTTCGTCCGTCGGTCGATATCACGTGGAATTCTTCTGATGTGTCGGTGCTGCCTCCTTCGTAGTCGTTGTAGCGCTTCAGCAATACCATGTATTCACGGGCGTCGTCGGTGTTGAAGAAGTAAGGAGAGAGAGCTTCTTCGCCGAGATATACCTGAGCGGCGGGTACGTGCTGCCCGAGTTTGATCCGGTCGATGTTCACGATTGAAGCGGAGCGGTCGACCCATGCTATTTTCTTGTAGCTGTTGAGGTCGTTGCCGAGTTCGTCCTGAGCGAGGACGATCACGTACTGGTAGTCGTCGCCTACGGGGTAGCGGCTTATGGAAGCGGTAATGGCTTCACCGTCGATAACCTGAGGCAGGGTCTGGACCAGATTCCCCGAGGGGAGGTCGACGCATGTGAATGTGTACCCCTGCGGAGTTAGCTGAATGAATATGCTCTGGGCTTCGAATCCGGCTGTGGGTTCGAGATTGATGTAGTTTTCAGAGTTTTCGAATATGGTCTTGATGCGTTCGCCTGCGGGGTTGTAGACGTAGTATGAGTTGATGTATTCGTCGGAACCTCCGAATGAGTAGTCGTTGACAGTCACGAGGAAGCCGGGCATGTTGCCGGATGCACCGTAGTTTGCCATGTCGAAGTCGTCGGTGTATCGCAGTCCTCCGACGGAGAAGAATCGGTATCCGTTGTCGGAGGTAGTGCATTCTATGGCAGTTTCGCCGAGTTTGGTCATGCTTTTCGACGAAGGATTATCGAATGTATAGGTTTCGAGAAGGAGTCTGTTGTCGGGTGTCAGGTCTTCGGATGTTTCGCCGGAGAGGTCTGGCATTTTGTTGACAAACAGCGATTTTTCGTAGTACTGCAAGAGGAATACGGCTTTTCCGTCGGCCATTTTCGACATCATGAACGGAGCGTTGCTTCCGTCGCCGGGCATGCATGCGCGCGGAATGTTGAATTCGCCTACTTTCTCGGCATTGCCCCATCCGGCCCATTTATAGATGCTGGCTTTCTGTATATGTGCCATTATGAATTTGTCGTAGGCCTCGTTGAAGTCGTCGGAGTCGGGATCGAAATCCTGGTCGGGAGTGATTTCCTCAAGGAAAGAGAAGTAGAAGTTTTCACTCCATTTGTCGGTCGCCGCGTTCAGGTAGTTGACAGGGTATCCGTCAATGCTGAGAATACATTTGTCGTTTCCTTCTTCGGTTTTCTGGCCGCCGATGGAGTAAAAGTTTGTGTATGATTCGGTGAAGTAGTCGCTTCCTGTCTTGGAGCTGTTTGCCGACACGGCTACTGCCACTTCGTATTTGTTATCGCTGTTGGCAAATTTTTTTGTTACCTGCGAACATAGCTCGATCTGGGCTATACGAGTCTGGCCTTCGCGCAGGGGCAGGAGGTCGCGAACTGTTCCGAGTACTTTGAGGTTCTGGTCGTAGATAGTGTACTCGAAGCCTTTTTTTACACGTTCGGTGTAGTATTCGTGTTTTATTTCTTCGATGATATAGTTGCCGGTATAGAACCAGGTGCTTCCGTCGGGGGCATTGAGCATGCCTGTTTCGTCGGTTCCTTCAAGGACTGCTATTGGAGCTGCTTTTTTCATGGCGCAGCCCTTCTTTTCGCTTTGTAGGGCTGAAGTGAAAAGACCTGCAGGCGCTTTTGCCTCGGGCATGAACGTGAATCCTTCCTGAGGACGCAGATTCTGCCTGATGCGTGCGTCGGCGTCCGGAGCTGCTACAGAAGCGAGCGCCAAGGTTGCGAGCACGATTTTGTGCGTAAGTTTTGTCATAATGTTCGGTTTATTTTATGTGTTGGTATTGTCTGTCTGTAAGACTATGAAGCAGCCGTGTGTGGCTGATGTTCTTTCACCGCAGATGTGAGTGCAAAGGTAATTAATTAAATGTGAAAGGAGGTGCCCCTGGAGTTGCTCAAGGACGTATTTATATGTATTTAACCCTTGTCTTCAAAAATAAGGAGAAAAAAGCGGAAAAAGAGTTTTCAGCCGGTTTTTTACAGCATATCCTGAAGTGCTCTGACGGCCAGACGGTAGGATCGTTCTCCGAATCCTGAGATCGAGCCTGCGCATACGGGTGCTATTAGGGAGTGACGTCGTATTTCTTCCCGCGCGAATATGTTCGACAGGTGTACCTCGATTACCGGAAGGGGGGCTATGGCGGCGATTGCGTCGGCCAAAGCCAGTGATGTGTGGGTGTATGCTCCGGCATTGAGTACGACTCCGTCGGTTCCATTGTCCGCGCAAGCATGCAGGGCGTCGATCAGGAATCCTTCGCAGTTGCTCTGTATGTGTTCTATGTCGGTGTCGGGGAATGTTTCCCGCAGGACTTCGATTATGTCGTCGAGTCCGCGGGTTCCGTATATTTCCGGTTGCCGGCGTCCGAGCATGTTCAGGTTGGGCCCGTTCAGTACGAGTATTTTCTTTTTCATTTCATCTGCACTTTCTGCGTCGGCGGCAGCTGTGAGTTGCGTCGGTCGACGGCGTCGATGACTTCGTGAGCCAGGTGTGCGAACATCGAGGCACTGATTGTGTTTTCAAGTGCTATGGGGCTTCCGGCGTCGGAGTGTTCGCCTATTTCAGCAACGAGCGGGAGCCGTGCGAGTACGGGAATGTCCCATTTTCCTGCGAGGAGGTCGACGTTCTCTTCGCGGCCGAATATGTAGTATCGTTCGTCGGGATGCGGGGCGGGTGTGAACCATGCCATGTTTTCGACCAGCCCGAGTACGGGTACGTTGATTTTCGGTTCGCGGAACATGGCTATGCCTTTGTTGGCGTCGGCCAGGGCTACTTCCTGGGGAGTGGTGACTACGAGCGCTCCTGTAATCCCGAGGGTCTGTACGAGGGTCAGGTGTATGTCGGATGTTCCAGGCGGCATGTCGATCAGGAAGTAGTCGAGTTCGCCCCAGTCGGCTTGTTCGATAAGCTGTTTCAGGGCGTTAGAGGCCATTGAACCACGCCATACGACTGCGCTGTCGCGCTCGACGAGGAAGCCGATGGATAGAATCTTTACACCGTGGCGCTCGGCGGGTATTATAAGCGAACGTCCGTCGTCGGTGCGGTGCATGTAGATCTGTTCGTTTTCGAGCCCGAACATTTTCGGGATGGATGGTCCGAATATGTCGGCGTCGAGGAGTCCGACTTTGTAGCCTTCGGCGGCGAGGGCTATGGCGAGGTTGGCAGCTACGGTTGATTTTCCGACTCCGCCTTTACCGGATGATACGGCCACGATGTTTCGTACGCCAGGCAGGGCGGGGGCTTTTGGTGCCGGCGCGGGAGTGCGTGCGGCTACGGCTATGTTTCCTTCGATGTCGACGTCGCCTCCGGCGGCGAGTTTCACGGCTGCTTCGGCCGATTTTACGATCGATTTCGCGAATGGGTCGGTTGTTTTATCGAATATAAGGGTGAAGCTGACTTTCCGGCCGTCGATTCGTATGTCGTCCTCGACCATTCCGAGTTCGACTATGTTTTTACCTTTTCCCGGGTAGCGGACTGTGCGCAGGGCGTCAAGAATCAGTGCGGGGTATAGTGGATTGGATTCAGTCATTGTTCGTCGTGTCGCTTATGTGATCTTTATTTTCGGCCATCAGCCCAGGCATCTGTATGTATCCGCGGGAGTATGAGCGGTATGTGTCGAATTCAAGTTCTTCGGCTCCCGGAGGTTCAGACAGTGTTCCGTCGGGGTTGAGTTCGAATGCGATGTATTTTATTGCCAGGCCGCGGTCGAGCCACTGCTGTTCGTAGTGGGTGCGTATTCCGAGGATTTCGTCGGCTTCTCCGCTGTGGTAGAGGTCGTCGGTACGGTGTATGACCGGCAGCCTGTTGTGGTCGGCCATCATCGAAGTGTAGGCGAACAGGAAGGGGCTGTCGCTTTTGAGATGTATCAGACCGCCGGGGCGGAGTATCTGTCGGTACAGTTCCATGAAGCGTGTCGAAGTCAGTCGTTTGCGCGTTTTCTTCATCTGTGGGTCGGGGAATGTGATCCAGATTTCGCTCACTTCGCCCGGGGCGAAGAATTCGGCAAGCAGTTCGATCGATGTGCGCAGGAAAGCGGCGTTGGTCAGGCCGAGGTCGCGCGTGCGACATGCTCCGGTCCACATCCGTGCACCTTTTATGTCGATGCCGATGAAGTTTTTTTCGGGGAACAGCCCGGCCAGTCCGGTTGTGTATTCGCCTTTCCCGCATCCGAGTTCGAGGACTATGGGTCTGTCGTTTCCGAATACTTCTTTACCCCATTTCCCGCGCAGGGGGAATCCGCCGTCGGACTGCAGTCTGGCGAAAGGGTATTGGAAAACTCTGTCGAGGTTTTCCATTTCCTTGAATTTCTTCAGTTTGTTTTTTCCCATTTGTTCGTATCAGGGTCTTGCGAGTTTGAATACGCGGTGTGAGCCGTCGGTCATGCGTACGTCGACAATGAATATATGGTCGTCGCGGTGCGATGTGTCGACGGTAGCTTCGTTATCTGTCGTTTCGGCCGTTGCGATCCGCAGGCCGTCGATCGAGTATAGGCTGACGGCGTCCATAGTGTTTCCGGTTGACCTGACTGTCAGTATCCGACCGCTGAAATGTGCGCTGACTTTTCCGAATGCTTCAGACTCCGTTCCGGTGTGGGAGCTTGTGCTGATGTTGAATTCGCGCCATTGCGGTGCTTCGCGGAATGCGTCGGCCATCGCTTCGTCGACGTATAGGAATATCTGGGCCGGGTCGAGTCCCCGCCAGACTTCGTCGCCGAGTTCGGCTACGGTGCTTACTCCTTTTGCATATATGCGTCTGAGCGATGTCATTCCTTCCATGGCTCCGTTGGCCATGTATGTTAGGGATGCGGGTATGTGCATCTGGCTTTTGCGGGTGTTGTCCTTGAACGCGTATGCGCCGATGGTTTCGATGCAGTCGTGCATTACCGCGTCGGAGTCGAGAAGCCTGTCGCCGTTGAACATGAAGTCGGCAATGGCGGTGCATCGCGACGGTAGGATCAGTGTGGTCAGTTTTTCGCATCCGAAGAATGCACCTCGTCCGATGGATGCCGTGGCGTCGGGTAGTTCCACACGAAGCAGATTGCTGCATCCGGAGAAAGCCCATTCGCCGATTTCTGTAAGTTTGTCGGATTTTGTGGCTTCGACGCTTTTTATTCCTGATCCGAAGAATGCCCTGTCGCCTATGGTTGTCAGCTCTTCACCCCATGTGACGGATTCCAGGGCTTTGCATCCGGCGAAAGCGTCGGCTCCTATGGCCGTGACCATTTCGAAACCGCTTGTTTTTTCGAGGAGCGTGCATCCTGAGAAGTCGGCGTCGGCGATGGCGACCGGAGCTTTGATGTCGATAGAGTTCAGAGATGCGCATTGCGAGAATGCGTAGCCCGAGCTTGTATAGCTGCCGCATAGAGTCAGCTTTTCAAGGGTTTTGCATCCGCTGAAGGATCCTTGACCTATGAAGGCCACGGTCGAGGGTATGCTTAGCTCTTTTATCGCCGAGCCGGCGAATGCGGCGTCGCCGATGCGTAGACCCGGTGTGGCGGGGAGGGTTATCTCGGATATTGCTGTGCCGGCGAATGCTCCTGTCGGGATGGTGTTTGCGTCGTAGTTTCCAAGTCCGTTTATTGCTTCGCCGCTGTAGGATGCTATCGATGCGGCGGAGAGGTCGAGCCGGGTGAGTGCGGTCATGGTTCTGCCAATGAAGCAGAGGTCGGAGGCGTCGACGGGTCCCGAGATACGCAGGTCGGTTACAGTCGCCGGTTCGGTGACTGACGAGGCGAAGCTCCCCGGGGCTTCGGAGTTGAAGTCGAGGGCTGATGCCGAAAAGACGGTTGCCAGAAGGCCGGCGAGTGCGGCTGTGATTATTCGGGGCATTGGTGTATGTGTGCGGGATAAAGTTTTGTGGGGTCTGCCTGCAAAGTTACGTCTTATTCCTCAATCTGTCAAGTTAAAATTAGTCATGCGTCTGACGCTTGTCGCGGCCTGTCGGTCGGCTGTCAGTTGCTGTTTCAGATCGTCGAGTGATGCGAATTGTGTTTCGCCTCGCAGGAGTTGCAGGAATTCGACCCTGAGTCGCCTGCCGTAGATGTCGGCACTGAAGTCGAATATGTTGACTTCGAGCCGTCGTTCGCCGTTCTTTCCAAGGGTTGGCCGCCGGCCTATGTTTGCCATGCCTCGCATACGGCGGCAGTCGCCGTCGATTGTGACGTCGACTGCGTATGCGCCTTCGGCGATTATTATGTCGGACGGGGTGTCGATATTGGCTGTCGGGAATCCGATTGTCCGGCCGAGTCTGTTTCCTGAGGTGACTGTTCCTTCGACGGTGTAGTAGCGGCCGAGTATACAGGCGGCCCGGGTGACGTTTCCTGTGGCGAGGGCATTGCGTATGCTTGTGCTGCTGAGCGAGCCTGTGCCTCCGATGGTGCGTTCGTCGACCTGTACGATCTCTATGCCCGTGCAGGGTGTCAGGACCGCCGCCGCTGCTGCGTCGAGGCGGTCGCTGCCGATGTGGTTGTCGTAGCCCATCACCAGAACCCGGACTCCGTAGCGCCGGTGCAGCATGTCGAGGAATGCGCGTCCTGACAGGGCACGCAGTTCGGGGGTGAAATCGAGGGTTTCGGCGCGGTCTATGCCTCCGGAGCGCAATAGGGTGATGCGTGTGGCGGTGTCGGTGATCAGATGTGGCGCCCGGTTCGCATCGACGAGTTCGAGAGGGTGGCGGGAGAATGTCAGGGCGAGTGATTGCATTGAGCGTGAGCGCGCTTCGGCGGATAGACGGTCGAGTACGCTACAGTGGCCGAGGTGTACGCCGTCGAACATGCCTACAGCGGCTACCGTTGCTTGCGGGTTGTCGCTGTGTGTGTTCATTCGGCCGGCAGATAGTCGGTGAATTCTGTGCCCGGCAGCACGGTTGCTGTCGCGAAGCCGAGTGCTGCGGCTGCTGTTGTGTTTGCTTCGGAGTCGTCGAAAAACATTGTTTCGGCGGGGTCGATGCCGAGCTTGTCGATGGCGTAGCGGAAAATGGTTTCGTCGGGTTTCAGTGCACGGGCCTCGAATGATGTGATGATTCCGTCGAAGTAGTCTTCGCGGACGTGTCCTTCCTTGCGGAATTCTTCGGCTATGGCGCTGTCCCACATTATCCGGTTTGTATTGCTGAGCAGGTATATGCTGTAGTTGTTCCTCAGTCTGCGCAATGCTTCGAGGCGGTGTGCGGGTATTCCGGTGAGGAAGCGGCAGAAGGCGGTGTCGATCTCGCTGTCGGTAACTCCTTCCGGAAGGTCGCGCCGGACGGTGCTGTGGAATTCGTCGATGCCGATACTTCCTTCTTCCAGGGCCTTGAAAGCTCCGGCCTGGGCGTATTCGCCGAAATAGCTTTCGGGGTTTTTAAGGCCAAGTGCGCGGAATGCTTCGACGCAGTCTTGCCGCCGTATGTCCATTATCACACCTCCGAGGTCGAACAGGAGGTTTTTTATTTTTTTGTCCATGTCTGTACTCCTTTCGCTGTAAATACAAATTCGGCTCAAACTGCCTGGCGGCAATCAGAGCCAAAATCGTGTTGTTCTTATGTCTGCGGTCGACTTTTGGCCTGTGTCGCGGCCTGGCGATCGATCTGTTGTTTTAGTAGTCCATAAGAGAATCGAACTCTTCTTTCAAGAATGAAAATCTTGCGTCCTAACCGATAGACGAATGGACCATCGTGCTCCGGGAAGCATTATTGGCGGTGACGTCGCAGCGCTCGCGCCGGCGGCCTGCCCGGAAGCTTGTTTTTTTTGCGGGCCTCTCTTAAGCGGCGAGTTTGGCTATGCGTTTTGCCAGCTTGCTTTTGAGATTGGCAGCCTTGTTCTTGGAGATGGCGTTTTTGGAAGCCAGACGGTCAAGCATTGCGCTTACTTCGCGGTATTTGCTTTCTGCTTCGGCTTTGGTGGTCATCTTGCGGAGGTTGCGAACGGCGTTACGTGCGGTCTTGGCGTAGTAGCGGTTGCGCAGACGACGACTTTCGGTCTGACGAATTCTCTTTATTGATGATTTATGATTTGCCATTTTTAGCGTTTCTTGTTTTAGTCTTTTATGTTTATTAGTAGTCCATAAGAGAATCGAACTCTTCTTTCAAGAATGAAAATCTTGCGTCCTAACCGATAGACGAATGGACCATCGCGCTTTTTGCGAGTGCAAATATACGCACATTTTTTCGATTGCAAAAATATTCGATGTTAGAAAGCGTCTTTTTAAGTTTTTTTTGCAAAAATCCGCTTTGTCGCGCAAAACCGGCAGGACATCTCGGGGATGCTTAATAAATATATGTGATGATTGCCTGTGGTGTTTGTCGATAAAAAGCGGTGATTGGCCGACGGGGACGGGGCATTCGGCCAATGCTCTTTTGCGTCCACTAAACTTTTATGTAATTTTGTTGTCAGAATAAGGTAATTAAGATAAAATCCCTAAAATTTACATATCAGACATGTGCATATCCGAGAGATTATCGCGACTGCAATTTATTTTGATGTTCCTGCTCACGGCAGTTTTCGGTTACGGTAACGCTGTTTCGGCGGCCGACATACGCGGCCGTCTTGTCGATGCCGCGACAGACGAAGCACTTATCCAGGCATCCGTGCGCCTGCTTGCCGGCAATGACAGCGCTTTGGTTACCGGCGCGGTCACTAACGACAAAGGGGCTTTCAGGCTCAAGAACGTGAAGACCGGCTCATATATAATAGAATGTTCGTATGTAGGCTACACGACCGAGTTCCGTCCGGTTCGCGTGGCCGACAGTGATGTGCGCCTTGGCGCGATAAAGTTGTCGGAGAGTTCTATCATGCTTGCCGAGGCCACGGTGACGGGCATACGCACGCCTGTCAAGGTGAGTCAGGATACGATAGAGTTCAATGCCGATTCGTACAAGACGCAGCCTAATGCCGTTGTGGAGGATCTTCTCAAGCGTTTGCCCGGGGTAGAGGTCAACTCGGAAGGCAAGATCACGGCCAACGGCAAGGAGGTGACCAAGATTCTGGTGGACGGAAAGGAGTTTTTTGCCGACGATCCGACGGTGGCTTCGCGTAACCTGCCGGTAAATATGGTTGAAAAGTTGCAGGTAGTGGACCGCAAGAGCGATCTGGCACGCATGACGGGAGTCGACGACGGCGAGGATGAAACGGTCATAAACCTTACTGTCAAGAAAGATATGAACAACGGCTGGTTCGGCAATGTCGAGGCCGGCTACGGGACCGACAAGCGCTATGCGGGCAATTTTACGGTGAACCGTTTCTGGAACGGCAACCAGCTGACGCTTCTCGGTGCGGCCAATAATACCAACGATCCGGGTTTCGCCGACGGCGCTTCGGGGCGTTTCCGGCGTTTCGGCGGGTCGAACGGCATTACGACCTCGCAGTCGTTAGGTCTGAATTTCAATGTCGGCAACGAGGATATTTTCCGTGTAGGCGGCAATGTGTTGTATTCCCATACCGACCGCGACACGCGCACGTCGCGTGACCGCCAGTATCTTCTCGGGGAGGAAACTTCGAGAGAAAGCTCGCAGTCGGTTTCGCGCGACCGCGGGCACAATATGCGTGCCGATTTCCGCTTGCAGTGGAAGCCGGATACCCTGAATTCGCTGGAATTCCGGCCTAACGTGTCGCTGAACTGGAACGATTCGCAGACGGCTTCGCAGTCGTCGACATTCGGCGCTGGCGATGCCGGGGAGCTTGTGCGCAGCATCAACCGCGGGACCTCGTCGGGCCATTCGATGGAATTCGGCGGCTCGCTGATCTATAATCACAACTTTGCCTCGCGGCGCGGGCGTTCGTTCTCGGTGTATGCGCGCTATCGCATGTCGAATGTGCGAGAGAATTCCGATACGTATTCCCGCAACCGTTTCTTTCTTCTTGATTCGGCGGATGTCTATGATCAGTGGGCTGACAACCACACTTGGAGCAATACGGTGATGGGGCGCCTGTCGTGGACCGAACCGCTGGGCAATCCGGCGAAAGGAAATTTCCTGACGCTGTCGTACCGCATACAGTACCGGTGGAACAATGCCGACAAACTGACCTACGACCGTCCGGTGAGTTGGCCCGACGGTTACGACGGAGAGCCTGTCGTAGGGTCGGAACTCGATTTCAACAGTGAACTGTCGAACCGTTTCCGCAATGACTATATGAACCAGGAGATACGCGTTGGCTACAAGCACACCGGACGACGCGGCAATCTTGACGCGGGTCTGGCTTTTGTGCCGCAGATGTCGAAGTCTGTCGATCTTATAAATCCGGCGCGCAACATCAGCCGCAATGTGTTCAACTATGCTCCTTTCCTGCGTTACCGTCTTCGCTTCAACAAGAGCCGCTCGCTCCATGCGTTCTACAACGGCCGTTCGTCGGAGCCTTCGATGACGCAGCTTCAGCCGGTGGAGGACAAGAGCGACCCGATGCGTATAGTTGTCGGTAATCCGGATCTGAAGCCGACTTTCACGCATAGCCTGCATTTCCGCTTCCAGGATTTCAATCAGGAGTCGCAGCGTTCGATAATGGCTATGGTTTTCGCCAATCTACAACAGAACGCTATCGTGTCGCGCACGGATTTCGACAATGAAACCGGCGGCCAACGCACGACATACGCCAACGTGGACGGAGTCTGGAGTGTGCGCGGAATGAATATGATAAGTCTTCCGTTGCCCCGCTACCGCGCGCTGACGTTCAACAATCATCTGATGCTGTCGTATAATTCGACCACGGGCTATAACAACGGCCGGCTGAACCGTGCGGGAACGTTCGGATTGCGGGAGTCGTTCGGAATAGCGTGGCGTCCGGAAAACATAGAGCTTGAACTGCGTCCTATGTATTCTCTTCAAAATACGGTGAACTCGGTGCAGCGCGGCGCCAACCGTACGGTTCATACCTATGGCGGCACTTTCTACGGGACGTATTACACACCGTTCGGTCTGGTTGTGAATACTGATCTCAGTTATGACGCAAGCTCGGGTTATTCATCGGGTTACGACACGAAGACCTGGACCTGGAACGCGTCGCTTTCCTACCAGTTCCTGCGCGACCGTTCGGCGACTGTCAGCCTCAAGGCCTTCGATATCCTTGGCCAGCGTTCGAATGTGCAGCGTACGGTGACCGCCAATTATATAGACGATGCTTTGTATAATTCGCTGACGCGTTATTTCATGGTCAGCGTGAGCTATAAATTCAATACTTTCGGCAAGGGCAAGATGCCAGAAGACAGGAATGCCCCGCGCTTCGGCGACGGTCCTCCTCCGGGAGCGCCCCGTCCGCCCCGAGGTGCCGGCGGTCCTCCAAGGGGAGGTCACGGACCGTTCTGAGTCTATATCGGAACCGGTCATCATCGAATCGGGAAAAAACCTCCCCGGGATGGGACGGAATGTGGCAACTTTGACCGCATTCCGTCCTTTTTTTGTTGTTATAAGGGTGGAGATGCTTGTTTGACAGTGTATTTAGTCTGTTGCTGACTGCCGGGCTAATGTGCCGATAAGCAAGTCCGTTCGGGTGTTTTCTAAATTATAATACACTTGGTCGTTGTGTTGAAAAAAGTACGTTCACAGGTTCCAAAGTAATCCGTAACAGATTAATAGTGCGTATAATGTGGAATATCTTCAATCTGTTAATAATGTGTCACATGGGATTGGTAGATGTGGTCGACTTGACGGTGCCGCCAGCCAATACATTAAAAATACAAGTTTGCTAAGTTTGTAATTAAAACTTGTGCTATCCGGTCCGGCGTAATAATCTGCATTATTATGGCAGAAAACCGTTTTATCATCGTTTATAATGTATAATTCATTATATATGGGATTGTAGTTTTCATTTTTTAATGGTGTTAATGATTGCGCGGCATCTGCTACAGAATCAAAGCCCCAGGTGATGCTCCTGATGTTATCATTGATAAATGATAGCGTATCAAATGGACTATAATCTGCGTAGTCGGTATGGTCGCGTGTTGTACCATTGTATAAATGTATCCCGGAAGAGTCCGATTTGATCAGGGACCATATTATTCCATGGTGCCCTGTACAATAAAATATATAATCGTCACCATATATAGTGTTATCATGTTCACTGAGTAGATCATGTATCCATGATTGCTGTTTATCAATACAGCTGTCGGCTATCGTTGATTGTGCGTTGCTAAACAGGAATGACATAAAAAGTATACCTAAGAATGTGGCGTAAAGGAATAAATAAGCGCCTATTCTTTTGGGAATCTTTATTAGCTGAGCAGTATTAAACTGACACATGTATTAGTTCGATTGTTTTCGGAGATTCATATTGATATACAGTGTTATAAGATATTCGATCTGAATAATCTCCGTGAAAGCGATTCTCTATATTGGCATAACATATAGCTAGAACGAAAAGAAGCACAAACAAAATGGTTTCAAATATTACGACAGTTTTTAATCCAACTATTTTTCTTATTATTATATGATTTGTCAAAGCATATAATAATAAGAACCCTAAAGCCCTAAGTAGTACCAACATCAAACCGATTGGTTTGGCACAAATCCATGCATAATAGGCGTAATTATAAAATATAGCGATGAATTCGACGTATAGGAATAAATAGGCAAGAATCTTTATTAGCTGAGTAGTATTAAATTGACGCATGTATTAATATTTTGTGCATTGGCTGATATCTGAGATAGAAAAAGTAGAAGAAATAGCCATAGATTCTTCATATCCGCAATATTAATAAAAATATGGTTGAATATCCAACTTTAATGATGTGTTTTACAGCATAATAATTGTTGTTGGGGTGCAGCGTGTCGGATTTCTGTCGGCTTCCATTATATCTAACCCGCAGACGGAACTAAAGCCGGTTTTGTTCTCGGCTTGTCTTTATATATTGCAGATATTTAATGAGAATGATTGGGGACGGCCGCGGCACGTCTGCCGATAAATGTATCCGCATTATATGTCAAGAGGCATAGAAGACATGCCACGGCATGTCCCTACAAGTCTAAACTCTCACTATAAACGATACTCTCGCTCGGCAAAGCTTAAATATTTTGCTTTGCACTCGGCTTATTCGTATATTTGCACCTGGAAAAAACCAGTTAAAACACATTAGTAAAATGGAACTTTTCGAAAAGCTTACCGCTCGCGCCAAGGAAGCCCCACAGCGCATCGTGCTGCCCGAAGGAACCGAGCCTCGCACACTTACAGCCGCCGACCGCATAATAGCCGACGGAATCGCAAAAATAATCCTGATAGGAGATCCTTGCGAAGTATCGCGAATGGCTGATTCACTGAAACTTGAGAATATAAAATATGCGACGGTGGTCAATCCCGCTGATGAGAAGGTGATAGACCGCTATGCTCCGCTGTTCTATGAACTGCGCAAAAGCAAGGGTGTGACTATGGAGGAAGCGCGCCTGACTGCGGCAAATCCTCTTTACCTCGGATGTCTTATGGTGAAAGCGGGTGATGCCGACGGCCAGGTGGCCGGAGCGATGAACACGACGGGCAATGTGCTGCGTGCCGCTTTCCAGGTTATCAAGACGGTGCCCGGCATAAGTGTAGTATCGGGTGCGTTCGTGATGCTTCTGCCCGAAGGAATGCCTTTCGGTACCAACGGTGTTCTCGTTTTTGCCGACTGCGCTGTTGTTCCCGATCCTACGGCCGAGGAACTTGCCCAGATCGCCGTGGCTGCCGCCCGCACTGCCCGCGATATAGCCGGCATAGAGCCTCGTGTGGCTATTCTGTCGTTCTCGACGAAAGGTTCGGCCAAGAGCGAGCGTGTCGACAAGGTTATCCGTGCGACTGAAATCGCCCATCAGCTTGAGCCGTCGCTGATTCTCGACGGCGAGCTTCAGGCCGATGCCGCTCTTGTTCCCTCGGTGGCCGGAGCCAAGGCTCCGAACAGCCCGTTGAGCGGTCGTGCCAATGTGCTGGTGTTCCCGTCGCTCGAAGTGGGAAACATCGCCTACAAGCTGGTGCAGCGCTTAGGCGGCGTCGAGGCGGTGGGTCCTGTCCTGCAAGGCCTTGCCGCACCTGTCAACGATCTTTCGCGCGGCTGTTTCCCCGAAGATATCTACAAGACCATAATAATTACATGCAACCAGGCCATAGGTCTTAAAAACAACAGATAAGCTATGAAAATACTTGTTATCAACTCGGGCAGCAGCTCGGTGAAATATAAACTTATAGATACGTCCGACAGCCGTACGCTCGCCGAGGGCGGAGTGGAAAAAATCGGTCATCCCGACGGTTTTCTGAAATTCAAGCGCCCCGACGGCAGCAAGCAGATTGCGGAACTCGGCCATATCGACCACAAGGCTGCGATACGTGCCATTCTTGACAATCTTACGGATGCCGAAACGGGCTGCATCGCCGGATTCGATGAAATCGATGCCGTAGGGCACCGCGTTGTACATGGAGGCGAGAAGTTCAGCGAAAGTATGCTGATCGACAAGGATGTGGAAGCAAAAATTCGCGAATGCTACGATATAGCCCCGCTTCATAATCCGGCTAACATGACCGGTATAGAGGCTATCACGGCTCTGATGCCTGATGTGCCGCAGGTGGCTGTGTTCGATACGGCTTTCCACCAGACTATGCCCGCCAAGAGTTTCATGTACGCTCTTCCGTATAAATATTACGAGGAAGACGGAGTGCGCCGCTACGGATTCCACGGCACAAGTCACCGCTATGTGTCGCAGCGTGTGTGCGAGTTCCTTGGCGTCGATATAAGCAAGCAGAAAATCGTGACCTGCCACATAGGCAACGGCGGCTCGATCACGGCTGTCGACGGCGGACGTTCGGTCGATACTTCGATGGGTCTTACTCCGGTCGAGGGCCTGATGATGGGTACGCGAGTGGGCGACGTCGACCCCGGTGCGCTGACCTTCCTTATGATCAAGCACGGACTCAGCGCTTCCGAGCTTCAGACAATAATCAACAAGGAGAGCGGAGTGCTCGGTGTCAGCGGCCTGTCGAACGATATGCGCGAGATCGAAGCGGCGGTCAAAGCCGGTGATCCCCGTGCGACTCTTGCCCTTGACATGTACGAGCAGCGTATCATCAAGTATGTAGGAGCATACGCCGCCGAGATGGGCGGTCTTGACATTATCGTCTTTACAGGCGGTGTCGGCGAGAACCAGACCGGCGTGCGCGAGAATGTGTGCAAGCCGCTGGCTTTCATGGGTGTGGAGGTTGACAAAGCTGTCAACGACGGAGTACGCGGCGAGGAAGCTGTAATTTCCACCGCTGCCTCACGCGTCAAAGTCTGCGTGATTCCCACCGACGAGGAGCTGATGATAGCCCGGGATACCGAAGATATCGTCAGCAAGCTCGATAAATAAAGAATTCGATGCGTTTTTGTGCCGCATCAGCGGCTATTACGGCTGCCTGGATCGTGACATCGGTGTTCACGGTCCGGGCAGCCGACGCTTTCCGCGGACTCGGAGGTGCCGAGATTGTGGCTGAGATGCGTTCGGGGTGGAATCCGACGATGATTGTGGAGAATGTCTACGGTCCTGACGGAGTGATCTCGGTCGTTGAAGAATATGCCGGCAAGAATGCGGACTGGCTTCCGGTGGCTACCGGGAGCGAAGGAGGTGATGCGGTCCTGATGGACGTCGTGCCTGCCGGGTGGTGGCCGGTTCTGCTTTGTCCTCCCCGGGATCTTCACAATATCATTCCTGCAAATCCTGCGGCGCGTGATGTCAGAGCCGAGCTTATATTTGCCGATCCGCTCGGTGATGTTGTCTTTGCCGGCAATGGCTGGGCAAGCGGAAGAGCCGGTGTAGGCGGCGGTATCGTTTGCGATGCTTTTTGTCCTCCGCCGGGACTAAAGGGGGATATGGCGCGCATATTGATGTATATGGCGGTGCTGTATCCGTCGCCGCTGTGGCGAGGGTCTGCTATGGTCATGATGGTCGATTCGCCTGATTATCCGCCGATTTTCACGGATTATGCGACGGAGCTGCTTATGCGATGGCACCGGGCCGATCCTCCTGACGAAGTGGAGTTGCGGCGCGATGCGGCGATAGCTCGGCGTCAGGGCAATTCCAATCCGTTTGTGCTGTATCCGGTGCTTGCCGAATATCTCTGGGGTGATTTGCAGGGAAAGGTTGTGGAAGGGGCGGAAAGGCCTGATTCACCGGCGCTGAAGGCGCGTTATTCCATTAGCGGTGACGTTTGCCTTGGCTTCCATAGCCCTTATATACCCGACGGGATGATATGGAGTGTAGACGGTCGCCGGATGGAAGCCGGCCTGGACGGCCGGACTGAATCTGTGGCGCTGGAGAGCCTCGGGACGGGGAGGCACACGCTTTCTTACCGTTCGGCCGATTCTGCGGTCAAAGGCAGTTTAATCATAGAGATTGTGCCATGAAAACGTTTTTTGTATATTTTGTATTCATGGCTGCCGCTTTGCTGTCGATGATTTCATGCGTACGCAGAACGGATGAAGCGGAAAAAGAACCAGATAACCCGTTGGTCGGAAGGCTGACGCTGGATGCCGATTCGCTGCGCATGGAGCTGACTGATACGCTGCGTGTAGCAGTCGGTGGTACGGGAGGATTTACTGTCGGTGTTGCCGACGAAGCTGTAGCAGAAGCACGGGCGGAGGGTCGGACTATTGTTGTTGCCGCTGTCGGATGTGGCTTTACAAGTGTTAGGGTAGTATCTGAGAGCAGTCGCCGCCATGAAATAGTGCTGCCGGTCAGGGTGGTGGAGCGCAGGACTCCGTGGGCTTTCGATGATGCTTTGGCGGATGCTTCGGTGCGCTTCGAGGGTGTCGGAAAAGCGATCCGCTATGATGATGGCGGCGTGATAGCCGAAAGGACTGAAAACAGGGCCGATGGAACCGTGACCTATCGTCTTGTTGACCTGTCGGACGACCATCGGGTCAATTTCGTGTGTCCTGCGGAGTATGCGTCGCTTCCCTGTCTGCTCGATGGGGCGGAACTGACTGTCGACGGTGTGCCGCATAAACTTAGTGCCGCTGTTCTTGAGCGGCAGGCGGATGGCAGATGTTGGTTCAATCTTATATCGTCGGCTACGGGACGCCGTATTGTGCTTGTGGCTGCCGACTGAGCTGTTCAGAAAAGCAGAGTGAAAGCGACGCTGCCGATGGTGCCCGGAATCGGCGGCGTGATTTTGCTGACGGTGATTTCTCCTGATTCAATGGCCGGAAAACGTGTGATCAGCGCCGTGCGTATGCGTGCGGCTACATGTTCGAGGAGCTTTGATGGTATGTCCATCACGGCTTTCACTTCCTCGACCACTTCGGCATAGTTGAGAGCGTAGGCTACGTCGTCGCTGCGCATGGCTGCGGAGGCGTCGTAGGCAAGGCGCAGGTCGACTGAGAATTCGTTGCCTACAAGAAATTCCTGCGCGCCTACGCCGTGGCGGGCATAGACGCGCAGATCTTTGATTGTTATGAAGCTGTTGTTCATGTCTTATCGTTTGTTCCGCCGGCCTTTCCGGTTTTTTCCTTTCTTTTCCGAGGTCGATTTCGGTTTTGCCGGTGCCGGCTGGCGGCGAAGTTCCTCGGATTTGCGTGGCGGATTCTTTTCGTCGACGAGGACGAAATCGAGCTGTTTTCGGTCGAGGTCGCAGCGTGCTACCTGTACGGTCACGGCGTCGCCGAGGCGATAGCGGTTGTTGTAGCGGCGTCCGACGAGGCAGTAGTTGCGTTGGTCGAAGTCGTAGTAGTCGTCGGCGAGATCGCGCATCGGCACGAGTCCTTCGCATTTGTTTTCGTCGAGTTCGACGTACAGGCCCCATTCGGTGACACCGGAGATTATGCCGGTAAATACCTGCCCGAGGCGGTCGTTCATGAACTCGACCTGTTTGTATTTGATCGACGCACGTTCGGCGGAGGCGGCAAGCTGTTCCATGTCGGACGAGTGCTTGCACTGTTCTTCAAGTTTTTCGGCATTTACGCTGCGTCCGCCGGAGAGATAGCGCTCGAGGAGGCGGTGCACCATCATGTCGGGATAGCGGCGTATGGGCGAAGTGAAGTGTGTGTAGTATTCGAATCCGAGTCCGTAGTGGCCGATATTGACGGTGGTGTATATGGCTTTAGCCATCGAACGTATGGCCAGTGTGGAGAGGAGGTTTTCCTCGCCTTTGCCTTTTACGTCGACAAGCATACGGTTCAGGGAGCGGTTGATCTCGCCCGGTTTTCCTTCCGTTTTAAGCTTGTAGCCGAATGTCCGGCCGAGCGCTGCCAGATTTGCCAGCCGGTCGGGGTCGGGGGTGTCGTGGACGCGATAAACGAAAGCCTTTGCTTTTTTCTTTGCGGGGGCTATGCCTATTTCCGCAGCGACTGTCTTGTTGGCGAGGAGCATGAATTCCTCGATCAGTTTGTTGGCGTCTTTAGATTCTTTGAAGAATACGGATACGGGATGCCCTTTTTCGTCGATTTCAAAACGGACTTCGCAACGGTCGAATTCTACGGAACCGTTGTCGTAGCGTTCTTTGCGCAGTATTTTTGCCAGTCGGTCGAGGAGCAGAATCTCGTCGCGGAAGTCGCCGTCGGCACCTTCGATTATTTCCTGCGCTTCCTCGTAGGTGAAACGGCGGTTGGAGCGGGTGACTGTCCGGACGATGCGGTGGTTGAGCACACGCGCGTTGTCGTCCATTTCGAATATGCAGCTGAATGTCAGCTTGTCTTCGTCGGGACGCAGAGAGCAGATGCCGTTGGAGAGGTGTTCGGGCAACATGGGCACTACGCGGTCGACCAGATATATGGATGTGGCGCGGTCGCGTGCTTCGCGGTCGAGGATTGTGTCGGGGCGTACGTAGTGTGTCACATCGGCGATGTGTACGCCGATTTCGTAGTTGCCGTTTTTCAGGCGCCGGACGGATAGCGCGTCGTCGAAGTCTTTTGCGTCGCGTGGGTCGATTGTGAATGTCGTGACATTGCGCATGTCCTCGCGTGCGGCAATTACTTCCGGAGTTATTCCCGCATCGATTTTTTCGGCGGCTTTCTCCACGGCTTCGGGATAGCGGTAGGGCAGTCCGAATTCGGCCATGATAGCGTTGATCTCGGCGTCGTTCTCGCCTTTGCGGCCGAGCACGTCGACAACTTCGCCTGTGGGGTTGTTCGCGTCGTCGGGCCAGTCGGTTATACGGACCACGGCTTTGTCGCCTGTTGTTCCGCCGCGCAGTTTTCGGGAGGGGATGAATATGTCGGTGGCCAGAAATTTGGAATCGGTGCGCAGGAAAGCGACTTTTCTGTCGACCTGCAGTGTTCCGATGAATACCTGGTCTTTCTTTTCGAGTATTTCGGTGACGACCGCTTCGGGTTCTTTGCCTCGGACGCGTGCGGCTATGGTCACACGTACGCGGTCGCCGTTGAGTGCGTGCATCGAATTGCGTTCCGCGACGAGGAGTTCTTCGCCGTCGGCATCGGTGATGACGCTGTTTTTGCCGTTTGCGCGGCGAGAGAAGACGCCCTCGGCGGTTACGGTGCGGCTCGGAGCCTTGTATTTGCCGGGGGCAGTTTCGATCAGGTCGCCGTCGAATGCGAGTTCGGCCAGATAGAGCGCGATAACACGCTGTTGCGATATGCTGTCGATTCCAAGTGCGGCTGATACCTGCCTGTAGTTGAAAGTGGCTGATTTCTGTGACTCGATGAATCGGCTGACGGCGTCGCGCAGATCGGTGGTCTTTTTCTTATTTGGTTTATGTGCCATTGGAAGGTTCTGGAGTTTAGAGTTTATTGTCTGTTGTTTAGAGGGAAGTGTTTTTTAGTTGAGGAGTACGGGTAAAATGAATTTTGCTGTTCTGATCTATAAACTTTAAACAATAAACTCTAAACTTATTGTTCGGTCATGCGTCGATATTGGCGTAGCGCGCGTTGTTGACGATGAAGTCACGGCGCGGGCCTACGTCTTCTCCCATAAGCATGGAGAATATGCGGTCGGCTTCGGCGGCGTCGCTGATCTGGACTTGTTTCAGCATACGGTGTTCGGGAGCCATTGTTGTGTCGCGCAGCTCTTTGGCGCTCATTTCACCAAGACCTTTGTAGCGCTGTACGGTTGTGCGTTCGCCGTGGCGCATGATGAACTGCTGCACCTGCTGGTCGTTCCAGCAATATTCCTCGTTTTTGCCGAGTTTGCATTTGTAGAGCGGCGGCGTGGCCAGGTACAGATAGCCGTTCTCGATGATTGGGCGCATGCGGCGGAAGAAGAATGTCATCAACAGTGTGGCAATGTGGGATCCGTCGACGTCGGCATCGGTCATGATTATGATTTTATGGTATGCCAGACGTGACAGATTTGCTTCTTTTGGGTCGTCCTCGGTTCCGATCGAAACGCGCATGGCACGGAAGAGATTCGTGATCTCGTCGTTGTCGAAAATTTTGTGTTCCATGGCTTTCTCGACGTTCAGGATTTTGCCTCGCAAGGGCAGGATTGCCTGGAATGTACGGTCGCGGCCCTGTTTGGCGGTTCCGCCTGCGGAGTCACCTTCGACAAGGAATAATTCGCAGTCTTCGGCCGTACGCGACGAGCAGTCGGCGAGTTTTCCGGGAAGGCCGCCTCCTGAGAGGGGCGATTTGCGCATCACTTTCTGGCGTGCGTTGTAGGCGGCATGTCGTGCCTGGGCTGCGAGGACTACTTTTTCGACGATGGTCTTTGCCTGACGCGGGTTTTCTTCGAGGTAGTTACGCAATGCCTCGCTTACTGCGGACTGGACGGCTCCTATGACTTCGTTGTTGCCGAGTTTGGTTTTTGTCTGTCCTTCAAACTGCGGTTCGAGTACTTTTACGGAAACGACAGCGGTAAGTCCTTCGCGGAAGTCGTCGCTGGCGATCTCGACTTTGGCGTTTTTGAGGAGGTTGTTGTCCTCGGCGTATTTTTTCAGAGTCGAGGTCAGGCCGCGCCGGAATCCTGTCAGGTGTGTGCCGCCTTCGATTGTGTTGATGTTGTTTACGTAGGAGTATATGTTCTCGTTGTATGTGTTGTTGTAGGTGAGGGCTACTTCGACGGGGATTCCCTGGCGCTCTGTGTTGAGGTGTATGACGTCGCCTATAAGCGATTCCTTGCTGGAGTCGATGTATTCGACGAATTCTCGCAGGCCGTCGCGGGAGAAGAATACTTCGGAACGGGGTTGGCCTTCTGTATCGATGTCGCGCATATCGGTAAGGGTAAGCGTGATACCGGCGTTGAGGAATGCAAGGTCGCGCAGGCGTTTTGCGAGGGTTGAGTAGTCGTATTCGGTGACGGTGAAAATGGTGTCGTCGGGGCGGAAGATGACGGTGGTTCCGGTGCTGTCGCTTTCGCCGACAACCATCAGGTCGGTTGTCGGTTTTCCGCAGCTGTACTCCTGGGCATATATTTTGCCGTTACGCCGCACTTCGGCACGCAGGAAGGTTGACAGTGCATTGACGCATGAAACGCCTACGCCGTGCAGACCGCCGGAAACTTTGTATGAGCCTTTGTCGAATTTACCTCCGGCATGCAGGACGGTAAGCACCACTTCGAGGGCGCTTTTGTGTTCTTTTTCGTGCATGTCGACAGGTATGCCTCGGCCATTGTCGACAACTTTGATTGAGTTGTCGGGGTTTATTGTCACTTCGATGTGTGTGGCGTAGCCGGCAAGGGCTTCGTCGATTGAGTTGTCCACAACTTCGTAGACAAGATGATGGAGGCCTTTGGCCGATATGTCGCCGATGTACATCGCAGGGCGTTTGCGGACGGCCTCGAGGCCTTCGAGCACCTGAATGTTACTGGCGCTATATTGTTCTTTTTCTTCTGCCATATTGCAAAATTTCCTTTTTATTTACGTGTGTGAATTAGCAAACAAAATTACGAAAAAAATCCGAATTCGGCAAATTTTTGTGTTGTGCCGGCTGCTCGTGGAAAGTCGTTGCAGGATAGTGTGTTACGGGGTAGTGTCGCATTGTACCGGTGTTTGCTTGCCGGAGCTGTTTCCGGCATATACGAGTTCCATTATGCGGCGTGCCATCCGAGGGCGGTAATGGACGTTGTCGTAGAAATTGCAGCTGTCTGCTTTCATTGCCCTCAGTTCTGAGCCGAGGTTGACGAAGGCGCTGCCGAAGATGCTGTTCATCAGGCTGTCGTCGGCCGGATGCAGCAGGATGCCCCGGCGGTTGGGCGGAAAGATTATGCGGGTGTGGCAGCGTCGGCGCTCCAGTATTGCGGCGACAGCCCTCAGGTCGCTTGCCTGTTTCGGTGAAATCATTGGCTCGGGGGTGATAGTGTCGGCTGCTGCGACGGCGGGTATGGGATGCCGGGTGAAAAATTCCGTTGGATGCCTGTCGATGCTGTCTTCCCAGATGTCAAGGCGCTCTTCGTTGATTTCGGGTATAAGCCGGATATGCGGGCCGTAGAATACGTTGTGCCTTGAGCGTTCCCGCGGGTTTCCGTCGGCGAGCCAGTGAAGGTAGCTTACGAGGAAGTTGCAGTCGGTGAAACTGCGGAATGCTTTGTAATGCCAGTCGAGCGTGCTGATTATTCCGGGGTTTATCTCCGGAGGGTCGAGGAATGGGCGCCTTGGGTCGGGCTGTACAAATGAAAGCGGACTGAGCACGATGAGTATATTGCGCAGCGAGTCGGCGCTGATGTGGCTGTCGAGGTACTCGACGGTGCGTCGCAGGGATGTTATGGTTTGTCCGGATGAATCGAAGTGGAATGGTCTTGATTGCGTTCCGATGTATCGCTGCCAGTCTTCGACGAGGTAATTGCAGCTGACTGATGAGCCTGTGATGAATGAGTCGAAATGACGGACGGGGTCGTAGCGGGTGAAGTTGCGCAGGCTCACCATTCCTTTGTTTGCTGTCGGCGAAGGGTAGATGTAGTTGTCGTAGAATCCGTGCATCTTGAAAGGGTCGAGCAGGCGGAACGCAAGCAGAGCGGGAGCCAAGATGAGGGCTGTGAACAGCAGTACTTTCAGTGTGTAGGATAGGGGTGATTTCATGGCCGGAATCAGAATTGGAAGTAGATAAAGGCTGCATCGGATGCCGGCGCTGTCAGAATAAAGTAGAATATGGCGGTGTACAGGGCCATGCGTGCGGCTTTGTGCCGCGGCAGGGGGAATGGCGACGCATAGGGGTTGCCGCCGCCGTCGGCGGCGCGTGTGCGCCATTCGGCGATGAATGTAAGAGTCAGAGGGATCAGGAAGAAGTAGGTTATCGGCGGGTTGTGGACGCCGCGCATCAGTATTACGACGGCTGCGCAGATTGCGACGGAGAGCAACGTGTATGTGGCTAAGCGCAGGATGCGGTGGCGGGATGCTATCGCAGCGGCAATCAGGCATGTTCCGGCGAGAATGGGCGACAGGCGCAGTATGTGGTCAGCGCAGAGTGCGGCATCGTCGCTGCGGAATATTATCCAGCCTATGATTACGAAAGACATGGTGACGCTAATTCTCAGGGCGTCGGAGCGTTCGGGCGGTAGCGGATATCGGCGGTAGCCGGCGGCATTGAATAAGAAACGGGCGAGGATGTAGATGATAGCCCAATATACACCCCATGTTACGAAAGTAATCGAGGCTCCATGCCAAAGGCCGGAGAGGATGAATACGGCTGCGATGTTGGTTGCGGTGCGTATGGTTCCGCGTCGCGAGCCTCCGAGGGGAATGTAGATGTAGTCGGTGAACCAGCGCATAAGCGATATGTGCCAGCGGTGCCAGAATTCGAGGACGGAGCGTGAAAAATATGGTCGGTCGAAGTTGCGGCTGAGGTCTATTCCGAGGATACGCGAGCTGCCCAGAGCTATGTCGCAGTATCCGGAGAAGTCGCAGTAGATCTGCACGGAGAAAAAGATGGCTGTTTCGAGGAGTTTCAGAGGCCCGTATGTGACGCTTCCGTCGGGCCAGTATTCGTCGACGAATATTCCTGCGGCATCGGCTACGGCGACTTTTTTGAATATACCCCACAGGATCAGACGCAAGCCTTCGGTGGCTCGTGCGGGATTCCATCGTCGTGTGGCGGCGAAGCGGGGGAGCATGTCGGATGCGCGTTCGATTGGTCCTGCAACGAGTTGCGGGAAGTAGGATATGAAAAGGGCGAAGTCGACCGGAGATGTGCATGGCGCTATACGGCGTCGCGAGCAGTCGGCCAGATAGCCTATTGCCTGAAATGTGTAAAATGAGATTCCGACAGGCAGAAGAATGTCGACGGTTACCCAGTCGACTGTCCATCCGAAGCCGCCGAGCAGCTTTGCAAGGCCTTCGCCGAAAAAGTTGAAGTACTTGAACAGCACGAGGGTGGCTACGTTCGCGCTTATTCCGATCGTGCACCACAGGCGGCGTTTTGTCGTTGTGTTGGCGCAGGCGTAGGTCAGGGCGGTGCTGAAAATGATCAGCCCGAGGAAGCGCCAGTCCCACCAGCCGTAGAAGAAATAGCTTGCCGCGAGCAGCAGCAGATTCTGCCGTCGTGCTGTTTTTCCGGCAGTGCGGGTGAAGTGAAGCAGTACGACTGCGATGAAAAAGATTGCGTAGGTAAGGCTGTTGAAAATCATTGCCGTCGGGAATGTGATGTGATTCCCGACGGCAAAGTTACGAAAAAAATAATGTATTGGCGTGTACGCTTTCCTGCGCGCGGTTTTTTAGCGTATGGCGAGTTTTACGGTGCTTGTACCGTCGGAAGTGCGCAGTGTGGCAGTGTAGATGCCTGCGTTTAAGGCGGACAGGTCGACGTAGGCCTGTTCTGAGCCTGATGTTTTCATAAGAGCCGCTCCGCTGAGGTCGTGGATGTCGAGCTGCCATTTGCTTCCGGCGCTTATTTCAAGTGTGCGGCCTTGAAGTTTCATTGTTTTGTCGGCTGTGATGCCGGTCGCTGTGGTGCCGGCTGCTTCGAATTCAATGAAATCGGAGTATTCGAGCTTGTGCATGGGCAGCATTTTGTCCATGTCGGCATCATATTCGCTTCCGATGGTTGACAGAAGTGCTCCGCGTTCGTCGTAGCTGTTCTCGTATTCGGCGCATACGTAGTCTTCGAGGATGCCGTCGGTAGAGAAAGAGCCTTCTTCTTTTATGAGGTTTTTATGACTGTCGTAAAGTTTTTCAGTTGTCATTTCCATGACGTATGTGCTGCCGTTTTCGTTTCCGGTGGTGACACGTGTCTGTCGTATCGATCCGTAGGAGTCGAGGGCGGTCAGGGTTTCGTCGATTGTACCTTCGAAGTTAGAGGCGTGAGATACTATCAGAGAGTGATAGTCTATGCCTCCGGGATATTCGACGGTCATTACCGAAGGGTATTGTTCTTCGTCGAGGATTTCGCATGAGGCAATTCGGTTTGCGCCGGTCTTGTAATCTATTTCGTCGAAGCTGAGCATCTGGCCGTCGGTGCGGTTCCATACGATGTTGGAGAAGCGTGTGCTCTCAAGCCATTTCAGCTCTTGTGTAATGTCGTTGTATGTCAGTTCGTTGAACGACCATGCAACGGGGACGTCGGGAGCGTTGTCGGCGTAGCTGCATGTGGAGTATTTCATCGGTTCGAATACGGGGTTTCCGTCGGGGGCGGTCATGCCTCTGCTGAATAGCGACAGTTCTACTTTGGTGACGCTTCCCGCGCTGTTGCGTTCCACGTTCCTGCGATGTCCGTAAGTCAGTTCGAGTTTGCCGTCAATCGCGCTGTAACGCAGGTTGTCGAGCTGGAATGAATGTACGACTCCGTCGTAGGTATTTTCTTTTTTCTCGTATATGACCCATGTGTTTCCTCCGTCGGCAGACGTTTCGTCAAGCGCGCATGTCTGGTTGCCCCAGGCATCGTATGTATAGGTGGTACGGTAAATTGTTCCTCCATCCTCGCTTTCGGCCTGTGTTATCCGGCCTTGGTCGTCGTAGGTGAAAGATGTGGAGTTTTCGAGCGACCAGCGTCCGCCATTGTATGTAAAGAACTGTTCGAGTGTCGGTTTATATATTTTTGCCGATACTTCGTTTGCCGAGCGGTGAAGTTTCTCGAATCGTGTCGAGCGCATGGCTACGGTGTTGCGTGTTTCGAGATCCGGTGCACGGTGTGCGAATCGCTGCGGGATTGCGGCGCTTGCCGATGCGGCGAAAAGAATAGTTGCGGAAAGAATGAAGGGTGTTTTGTTCATTATTTTCGGGAAATGATGTTTGTTGTTTGATTTATGTCGGCAAAGTTAGCGAAAATATGCCGATAAGACAAGAGCACCGTGCCGTTTTATGGCACGGTGCTCTGATGCTGTTTGTTTTGCGGGGCGGTTTTTAATATTCGTCCCAGCTCTTGATTTCGATTTCTTCGAGGGGTATTGTTGTGAATGCGTGTATGAATGCGGATGCCAGACGCGAATTCGTAAGCAGCGGTATGTTCAGGTCGATTGCGGCGCGGCGTATCTTTCTGCCGTTGCTGAGTTCCGTTCCTGTCAGGTTCTTGGGTATGTTTACCACCATGTCGACGTCGTGGCGGTGTAGCAGATCGAGAGCCTGCGGTTCCATGTCGGGCTGCGATGGCCAGTAGACGCGGATTGCCGGAATTCCGTTCTCGTTCAGGAACTGGCATGTTCCTCCGGTGGCGTAGATAGTCAGGCCGCCGCGATGGAGCAGTCGTGCCGCCTCGAGCATGTCGGCTTTGTCCTTGGCGCTTCCGGTGCTCAGGAGCACGGCGCGGCGCGGTATGCGGAGGCCTACGGCGAGCAGTGCTTTCAGGACTGCTTCGGCGGTATCGTCGCCTATGCATCCTACTTCGCCGGTGGATGCCATGTCGACTCCGAGTACAGGGTCGGCGCCCTGGAGGCGTGAGAATGAGAATTGCGATGCCTTGACTCCCACGTAGTCGAGGTCGAAAGCGCTTTTGGCCGGTTTTTCGACCGGCAGGCCGAGCATTATCTGTGTTGCCAGGTCGATGAAATTCATTTTCAGGACTTTCGACACGAAGGGGAAGCTGCGTGAGGCGCGCAGGTTGCATTCTATGACTTTTATGTCGTTGTTCTTGGCGAGGAACTGGATGTTGAACGGTCCAGAGATGTTCAGCGCCTTTGCGATTTTTGCAGAAACTTTTTTGATGCGCCGCATTGTTTCGACGTAGAGTTTCTGTGGCGGGAACTGTATGGTTGCGTCGCCGGAGTGTACGCCTGCGAATTCGATGTGCTCCGATATTGCGTATGCCTTTATTTCTCCGCCGGCGGCGACGGCGTCCATTTCTATTTCCTTGGCGTTCTGTATGAATTCGGTTACGACCACAGGGTGCTGCTTCGATACGTTCGCCGCCAGGCGGAGGAAGCGTACGAGTTCGTCGTGGTTGGAGCATACGTTCATTGCCGCGCCTGAGAGGACGTAGCTCGGGCGCACGAGTACGGGGTAGCCTACTTCGTCGACGAACGCGTTGATGTCGTCGAGGCTTGTGAGTTCGCGCCAACGTGGCTGGTCGACTCCTATGCTGTCGAGCATGGCGGAGAATTTGTGGCGGTCTTCGGCGTTGTCGATGCTTGCGGCGTCGGTGCCGAGTATGCGTACTCCCCGGGCGTCGAGCCGTGTGGCGAGGTTGTTGGGTATCTGTCCGCCTACGGAGAGGATTGTGCCGTGCGGCTGTTCGAGTTCTATGATATCCATCACGCGCTCGAATGTCAGTTCGTCGAAGTAGAGTCGGTCGCACATGTCGTAGTCGGTCGACACTGTTTCGGGGTTGTAGTTGATCATTACCGATCGCCATCCTTGTTTCTTGACTGTCATCAGTGCGTTGACCGAGCACCAGTCGAATTCGACCGAAGAGCCGATGCGGTAGGCTCCGGAACCGAGTACGACGATTGAGCGGCGGTCGCCTTTGTAGTCGACGTCGTTTTCGGTGCCGTTGTATGTCAGGTACAGGTAGTTTGTCGCTGCGGGGTACTCGGCGGCGAGAGTGTCGATCTGCTTCACTACCGGAAGTATCCCGAGTTCGCGGCGGCGTGCGCGCACGTCGAGTCCGGCGTCGCCACGGCCTATGTTCTCTTTAAGCACGGATCGTGCTATCTGGAAGTCGCTGAATCCTTGTTGCTTGGCGAGTCGGAGCAGCTCGGCCGGTATGTCGGCGATGTTGTCGGATTTTTCGAGTTCGGCTGCGGTGTCGATTATGTTCTTGAGTTTGAACAGGAACCAGCGGTCGATGCGGGTGAGGTTGTGTATTGTGTCGACGTCGTAGCCTTCGGCGAATGCTTTCGCGATGACGAATATCCGCTTGTCGGTAGGTGACTTGAGGGCTGCTTCGATGTCGGGTATTTCTAAATCGCGGTTTTCCACAAAGCCGTGCATTCCCTGGCCTATCATGCGCAGGCCTTTCTGTATGGCTTCCTCGAATGTGCGTCCTATGGCCATCACTTCGCCTACCGATTTCATGGATGAGCCTATCTCGCGGTTGACGCCGTGGAATTTGCCGAGGTCCCAGCGGGGTATTTTGCAGACTACATAGTCGAGCGCAGGTTCGAAGAATGCCGAAGTCGAGCGGGTGACGGAGTTCTTCAGCTCGAAAAGACCGTAGCCGAGGGCGAGTTTTGCGGCGACGAATGCCAGGGGGTAGCCGGTGGCTTTGGATGCGAGGGCTGACGAGCGGCTCAGGCGGGCGTTTACTTCAATGACGCGGTAGTCCATTGATTCGGGGTCGAAGGCGTATTGGACGTTGCATTCGCCGACGATGCCTACGTGGCGTATTATTTTTATGGCGAGTGAGCGCAGGAAGTGGTAGTCGTCGTTGGAGAGTGTCTGCGACGGTGCCACGACGATGCTTTCGCCCGTGTGTATGCCCAGCGGGTCGAAGTTCTCCATGTTGCATACGGTGATGCAGTTGTCGTAGCGGTCGCGTACGACTTCGTATTCCACTTCTTTCCATCCTTTGAGCGATTTCTCGACGAGTACCTGCGGTGCGAACGATAGGGCTTTTTCGACGAGTGCGCGCAGTTCGGTGTCGTTGTCGCAGAATCCGCTTCCGAGGCCTCCGAGGGCGTATGCGGCGCGTACGATAACGGGGTAGCCGAGTGTGGCGGCCACGCGCAGGGCGTCGCCGACGGTTTCGACGGCTTCGCTGCGTATGGTGCGCACGTCGATTTCATCGAGTTTTCGTGTGAACAGCTCGCGGTCTTCCGTGTCCATGATGGCTTGCACCGGGGTTCCGAGCACGCTGACACCGAAGCGCTCAAGTACTCCGCTGCGGTGCAGTTCGACGCCGCAGTTCAGGGCTGTCTGTCCGCCGAAAGCGAGCAGTATCCCGTCGGGGCGTTCTTTTTCGATGACACGTTCGACGAAATATGGCGTTACCGGCAGGAAGTATATCTTGTCGGCAAATCCGTCGGAGGTCTGCACGGTGGCGATGTTGGGGTTGATCAGGACAGTGGCGATGCCTTCTTCCTTGAGGGCTTTGAGGGCTTGCGCGCCGGAGTAGTCGAATTCGCCGGCTTCGCCGATTTTTAGTGCGCCGCTGCCCAGAAGCAGCACTTTCTGTGGTTTTTTCATCCTATGCTGTGGGGTAAGGAAAGTGTTAAAGAAGTGAGATGAAGTCGTCGAAGAGGAATTCGGTGTCGCGTGGGCCGCTTGAAGCCTCGGGATGGAACTGTGCGGAGAAGAAGGGCTTGCTGCGGTGGCGTATGCCTTCGTTTGTTCCGTCGTTCATGTTGATGAACAGGGGTTCCCATTCGTCGGGGAGTGTTGCGTTGTCGACGGCAAAGCCGTGGTTCTGCGATGTTATGAAGCAACGCTCGCTTCCGGCGAGCCGCACGGGCTGGTTGTGGCTGCGGTGGCCGTATTTGAGTTTGTATGTGCGTGCTCCGGCGGCTTTAGCCAGCAACTGGTTTCCCATGCAGATTCCGCAGATCGGTTTGTCGCCTTCGAGGGCTTTTCGGATGTGGCTGACGGTGGCTTCGGCGAAGTCCGGGTTGCCCGGGCCGTTACTGATGAAGAGTCCGTCGTAGGCTATGGTGCTGAAGTCGTAATCCCAAGGTACGCGCACCACGCGCACTCCTCGCCTTAGCAGGCAGCGTATGATGTTGTGTTTTATGCCGCAGTCGACCAGCACGACTGTCTTTGCTTCGGTGGCATTCTCGAGTCCGAGGGCTACGGGTTCGGAGTCGATGCTGTCGTAGACGGCGGGTGCGGCGCACGATGTGAGCGCAATGAGGTTTTCGGCGTTGGGATCATAAAAATCGACATCGTCGCCGCAGCCTTCGATGCTTATTTTGCCGAGCATTGAGCCGTGGCGGCGCAGGTGCTTGGTGAGGGCGCGGGTGTCGATGCCGTATATTCCGGGGATTTTTTCTTCTTTGAGCCATTGGGCGAGCGGCCGGTCGGCGAGCCAGTGGCTGTGGCGGAATGCATAGTCCTGGGCTATTATTGCCTTGCAGTGGATTCGGGAGCCTTCGTAGTGGCCGGCTATCGAGCCGGGGGCGTCGGAAGGCGGGACGCCGTAGTTGCCCAGAAGCGGAAATGTGGTGACTAATATCTGTCCTTCGTAAGAAGGGTCGGTAAGGCTTTCGGGGTAACCCGTCATTGCGGTGTTGAACACCACTTCTCCTGCCGTGGGGCCTTCGTGGCCGAACGATTTGCCTTCATAGCGTGTGCCGTCCTGCAGCGTGAGGATGGCGCGTTTTGTCGCCTGCATATATTAATTGTATATGGATTGGGTAAATGCGGCTCTTTTGGGGAACCGTGCAAAGTTACTAAAAAAAATCCACCTGCCGAGTTCTCGCCGAAAAATTATTGGAAGATTTAGTTCTTAATTATAATAATGTGTAATTTTGTTTGATGAAAAAAAACGCGAAATTATTTGCAGAATAAAAAAAACGTGCTTAACTTTGCACCGCAAACGAGGGAACAGGCCTCGAATGCGGAGAGAAAATTGAAATCGCCTCTTTAGCTCAGTTGGCCAGAGCACGTGATTTGTAATCTCGGGGTCGTTGGTTCGAATCCGACAAGAGGCTCAGAAGAAGGAAGTGGAGAAATCGGCTTCTACTTAAAATACAAGGGCGAATACCAGAGTGGCCAAATGGGGCAGACTGTAAATCTGCTGGTTTATACCTTCGGTGGTTCGAATCCATCTTCGCCCACAAATTTTCTCTTCTGCGGAAGTAGCTCAGTTGATAGAGCATCAGCCTTCCAAGCTGAGGGTCGCGAGTTTGAGCCTCGTCTTCCGCTCAATGCTATTGCCTATGTAGCTCAGGGGTAGAGCACTTCCTTGGTAAGGAAGAGGTCGCGGGTTCAAATCCCGCCATCGGCTCTAAAGTTGAAGCCTCGGTGGTGCTCACTGCATCGTCGTGGCTGATTGTCAAGAATCAATTTTAATTTATTATAAGTTATGGCTAAAGAGAAATTCGAAAGAACCAAACCGCACGTGAACATCGGTACGATTGGTCACGTCGACCACGGCAAAACCACCCTTACTGCCGCTATTACCACTGTTCTGGCCAAAGCCGGCCTTTCCGAGGTGAAGTCCTTCGACCAGATCGACAATGCTCCTGAGGAAAAGGAACGTGGTATTACTATCAATACCGCGCACGTTGAATATGAAACCTCCAACCGTCACTATGCACACGTTGACTGCCCGGGACACGCTGACTATGTGAAGAACATGGTTACCGGTGCTGCTCAGATGGACGGTGCTATCATCGTGGTTGCCGGTACTGACGGTCCCATGCCTCAGACTCGCGAACACATCCTTCTCGCCCGTCAGGTGAACGTTCCCCGTATCGTTGTGTTCCTGAACAAGTGCGACATGGTTGACGACGCAGAAATCCTCGACCTCGTTGAAATGGAAATGCGCGAACTTCTTTCGTCTTATGAATACGATGGCGACGAAACTCCCATCATCCGCGGCTCTGCTCTGGGCGCCCTCAACGGCGAACCCGAATGGGAAGCTAAGGTTATGGAGCTGATGGATGCTGTCGACAACTGGATTCCTCTGCCTCCCCGCGCAATCGACAAACCCTTCCTGATGCCTGTCGAAGACGTATTCTCGATCACAGGTCGTGGTACGGTAGCTACCGGTCGTATCGAAGCCGGTGTCGTTAAAGTCGGCGACGAAGTTCAGATCATGGGTCTTGGCGCTTCCATGAAGTCCACCGTTACCGGTGTCGAAATGTTCCGCAAGCTCCTCGATCAGGGTGAAGCCGGTGACAACGTAGGTCTGCTTCTCCGCGGTATCGACAAGAAAGACATCAAGCGCGGTATGGTAATCTGCCATCCGGGTGTTGTTAAGCCCCACAGCAAATTCAAGGCTTCTGTCTATATCCTGAAGAAAGAAGAAGGTGGTCGTCACACTCCGTTCCACAACCACTATCGTCCTCAGTTCTACATCCGCACACTTGACGTGACCGGTGAGATCACTCTTCCCGAAGGTGTAGAAATGGTAATGCCCGGCGACCACGTTGAGATCATCGTCGAACTCATCACTCCGGTAGCTTGCGATCAGGGTCTGCGTTTCGCTATCCGCGAAGGTGGCCGCACTGTAGGTTCCGGTCAGATCACCGAAATCCTCGACTAATACAGTCGTACAGATAAAACATAAAAGAGGCCGGGCGTTTCCCCGGAGATATCCGGCCTCTTACATACGGGAATAGCTCAGTCGGTAGAGCACTGGTCTCCAAAACCAGGTGTCGGGAGTTCGAGCCTCTCTTCCCGTGCAAATAAATCAACAATGAAAAAATTAAAGCTACTTACGAATATTCAGGAAGCCTACGACGAGCTTCGTTATAAGACTTCCTGGCCTTCCAGAAAACAACTGATAAAGTCGGCTATCATCGTGATGATTGCTTCCGTGATTATCGCCCTGATAATTTATCTCATGGATCAGATAGTCGATCGGTTGATGCATCTTATTTACAGCTTGTAGTCGTTAATTTTTTAAGTGGTTCTATCAATGACTGACGAAAAAAGAGGTTGGTACGTTCTGCGTGCGATTTCCGGTAAAGAAGCCAAGGTACAGGAGATCATCGAAGCATCGATGAAAAATACCGACCTTGGCAATTACGTGTTCAAGGTATTGATTCCCACCGAAAAGGTGATGGCTGTACGTAACGGAAAAAAGGTGATTAAAGAAAAGAACCTTTATTCCGGTTATGTATTTATCGAGGCATGCCTCACCGGCGAAGTTATCCATCAGCTCACCAACATGACAAATGTCATCGACTTCCTTCGTGGTCGCGAGAAAAGCTCCAGGCCCGAACGCCTCCGCGAGGCGGAAGTGATGCGTATGCTCGGTGTGGCCGATGAGTTGAGCGATCCTGAAAACGGTGAACTCAACAATTATATCGTCGGAGAGAATGTGAAGGTTGTCGACGGTCCCTTCAACGGTTTCCCCGCTGTGGTCGAAGAAGTCAACCGCGAGAAGAAAAAGCTGAAAGTGATGGTCAAGATTTTTGGCCGCAAGACGCCTCTGGAACTCGACAATTCGCAAGTAGAGCGCGAAAGCTGATAAAGCGCGCCGCCGGTGTGCCGCATTGTTACGGGCGGTATGGGCGGAAGCGGGTGTCAGTACTGCGTGCATATATTAATCAATTAAGTTTTTAAACAATGGCTAAAGAAATTGCTGGACAAATCAAATTGCAGATTAAAGGTGGTGCAGCGAATCCCTCACCCCCAGTAGGTCCTGCTCTGGGTTCGAAGGGTATCAACATCATGGAATTTTGCAAGCAATTCAATGCCCGTACCCAGGACAAGGCCGGAAAGGTTCTTCCCGTAGTCATCACATACTACACCGATAAGTCCTTCGACTTCATCGTAAAGACTCCGCCGGTTGCCGTTCAGCTCAAGGAAGTGTCCAAGGCTAAGAAGGGTTCCAAGGAACCTAACCGCACCAAGGTCGCTGAAATCACCTGGGAGCAGGTACGCGCGATTGCTGCCGACAAAATGCCTGACCTCAACTGCTTCACAATAGAATCAGCTATGCGTATGGTTGCCGGTACGGCCAGAAGTATGGGTATCACCGTCAAAGGAGAGTTCCCCGCTAACAACTAATAAACTTCACTTGATATGAGTAAACTTACCAAAAATCAAAAGTTGGCCCTATCCAAGATTGAAGCCGGGAGGACTTATACATTGGCTGAAGCCGCTAATTTGGTGAAGGAAATGACCTACACCAAGTTCGACGCTTCGCTCGACATCGATGTCCGTCTTGGCGTCGACCCCCGCAAGGCCAACCAGATGGTACGTGGCGTAGTGACTCTGCCCCACGGCACCGGAAAGCAAGTTCGCGTTCTGGTTCTCTGCAACCCCGACGCCGAAGCCGCCGCAAAGGCAGCCGGCGCCGACTATGTAGGTCTGGACGAATATATCGAAAAAATCAAAGGCGGATGGACCGACGTGGACGTCATCATCACTCAGCCTGCTATCATGGGTAAAATCGGTGCCCTCGGCCGTGTACTCGGTCCCCGCGGCCTGATGCCTAACCCCAAGAGCGGAACTGTGACAAACGATGTCGCCAAGGCAGTCGAAGAAGTCAAGAAAGGTAAGATCGACTTCAAGGTCGACAAGAACGGTATCGTTCACTCGTCGATCGGCAAAGTATCTTTCTCACCCGAACAGATGGTCGACAACGCACGTGAGTTTGTCAACACCTTGATTAAGCTCAAACCCGCCACCGCGAAGGGCACTTATATAAAGAGCATTTATCTTTCGAGCACAATGAGTCCCGGCGTGAAAATTGACTCCAAGTCAATCGACGCTTAATCATCAAAAACTCAGAAACAATGAAAAAGGAAGATAAAGGAATCATTATAAAGCAAATCGCCGACACTCTGAGCCAGTACAACGGTTTCTACCTGGTGGAAACCGCCGGACTTGACGCCGAGAAGACTTCGGCCCTGCGTCGTGAATGTTTCAAAGCCGACATCAAGCTGATGGTGGTCAAGAACACTCTGCTCCACAAGGCTCTCGAACAGCTCGACGGCGATTACTCCGAGCTATATCCCGCTCTCCATGGTGCCACTTCACTGATGTGCACCAATGTAGGTAACGCTCCCGCAAAGCTCCTGAAGGACTTCGTCAAGAAAGGCGACACACTGCCCGTCCTGAAAGCCGCTTATGTCGAGGAAACCGTTTACTTTGGCGCAGACCAGCTCGATGCCCTCGCATCCATCAAGAGCAAGAACGAACTTATTGCCGACGTTGTGGCTCTGCTGCAGTCGCCCGCGAAGAACGTTGTATCCGCTCTCACATCCGGTGGCTCGAAACTCCACGGTATTCTCGAGACACTTTCCAACAAAGAAAACTAATTCAAGATTATCAATCAACTAAATTTATACAAAAATGGCTGATCTCAAAGCTTTTGCTGAACAACTTGTCAACCTCACCGTTAAGGAAGTTAACGAACTTGCCCAGATCCTCAAGGAAGAATATGGCATCGAACCCGCTGCTGCTGCCGTAGCTGTTGCTGCCGGTCCCGCTGCAGGTGCTGCCGCTGCTGAAGAAAAAACTGCTTTCGATGTAGTTCTCAAGTCCGCAGGCGCTGAAAAACTCAAAGTCGTTAAGCTCGTGAAAGAGCAGACCGGTCTTGGCCTTAAAGAGGCTAAGGAACTCGTCGACGGCGCTCCCTCCACCATCAAGGAAGGCGTTGACAAGGCTGAAGCTGAAGCCCTCAAGGCTGCTCTCGCAGAAGTAGGCGCTGAAGTTGAACTTAAATAATCCTACCTGATTTTCAGGTAAATAGGTTAAGAATCCCCTGAACGGGTGATTCTTAACCTTTTGTGTCATTAATTATTTAGAGTTCCCTTAACCTTTTTTCATAATAGATGTCAGTTTCTATAGATAAACCCCGCATTAACTTTGCCTCGGTAAGAAACGCGTTTCCTTACCCTGATTTCCTCGAGGTGCAGCTCAAGTCGTTCCGCGACTTCCTCCAGCTCGACACCGCGCCCGAAAAGCGCACTAACGAGGGACTGTACAAAGTGTTTGCCGAGAACTTCCCCATTGCCGACACTCGCAACAACTTCATACTCGAGTTCCTCGACTATTACATAGACCCGCCGCGTTACACTATTGAAGAGTGTCTGGTGCGAGGACTCACTTACAGCGTCCCCCTCAAGGCAAGACTCAAACTGTACTGCACCGATCCCGACCACGAGGACTTCGCGCCGGAAATCCAGGACGTCTATCTCGGCCAGATTCCTTACATGACCGACAAGGGAACTTTTGTAATCAACGGTGCGGAGCGCGTCGTGGTGTCGCAGCTCCACCGTTCGCCCGGTGTGTTCTTCGGTCAGAGCACGCATTCAAACGGCACCAAGCTTTACTCGGCACGCATCATACCTTTCCGCGGCTCCTGGATTGAGTTCGCCACGGACATCAACAACGTGATGTATGCCTACATCGACCGTAAAAAGAAATTGCCTGTCACTACTCTCCTGCGTGCCATCGGCCTGGAGAGCGATAAGGACATCATCGAGATCTTCGGACTGGCCGAAGAGGTAAAGGTAAACAAGACCAACCTCAAGAAAGCCATAGGCCGCAAACTTGCGGCACGTGTGGTGAAGACATGGGTCGAGGACTTCAACGACGAGGACACCGGCGAGGTTGTGACAATCGAGCGCACCGAGGTGATAATCGACCGCGAAACCGAACTTACCGAAGAACTCAACGAGCAGCTGCTGGCCGAAGGCGTGCAGACAATCCTTCTGCACAAGGAGGAAGCCAACACCAGCGACTACTCCATCATTTTCAATACACTCCAGAAAGATACCTCCAACTCCGAGAAGGAGGCTATCCAGTATATATACAGAGTTCTGCGTAACGCCGAGCCGCCGGACGACGCCAGCGCCCGCGAGGCCATCACTAACCTTTTCTTCTCCGAAAAGCGATATGACCTCGGCGATGTGGGCCGCTACCGCATAAACCGCAAACTCGGGCTGACTACATCGATGGATGTAAAAGTGCTCACCAAGGAGGATATCATAGCAATCATCAGATACCTGATCGAGCTTATCAACTCCAAGGCCGACGTCGACGACATCGACCATCTGAGCAACCGTCGTGTCCGCACGGTAGGCGAGCAGCTCTACAACCAGTTCAATGTCGGACTGGCACGCATGTCGCGCACAATCCGCGAACGCATGAACGTCCGCGACAACGAGGTGTTCACCCCCATAGACCTGATCAACGCAAAGACGATCTCGTCGGTGATCAACACTTTCTTCGGAACCAACGCCCTGTCGCAGTTCATGGACCAGACCAACCCTCTGGCCGAAATCACACACAAGCGCCGTATGTCGGCTCTCGGTCCCGGCGGTCTTTCGCGTGAACGCGCCGGTTTCGAGGTACGCGACGTACACTATACCCATTATGGACGCCTCTGCCCGATCGAAACGCCTGAAGGCCCGAACATCGGTCTTATAAGCTCGCTGTGCGTATATGCCAAGATCAACGATCTCGGTTTCATCGAAACTCCCTACCGCAAGGTTGAGGACTCGCGCGTCGATCTCAACAACGACGGAGTCGTATACCTTACCGCCGAGCTGGAAGAAGGCAAGACAATCGCACAGGGTAATGCACCTCTCAACGAGGACGGCACTTTCGTGCGCAAGACCGTAAAGGCTCGCCGCGACGCCGACTTCCCCGTCGTGCCCCCGGCACAGATCGAACTTATGGACGTGTCGCCCGCGCAGATAGCATCTATCGCGGCCTCGCTTATTCCTTTCCTCGAACATGACGACGCCAACCGCGCGCTGATGGGTTCGAACATGATGCGCCAGGCCGTGCCTCTGATGCGTTCCGAAGCTCCTATCGTCGGAACCGGCATCGAAGCGCAGCTCGCACGCGATTCCCGCACCCAGATCATGGCTGAAGGCGAAGGCGTCATTGAGTTCGTCGACGCTACAGTCATCCGCATCCGCTACGACCGCACCGAAGAAGAGGAATTCGTGGCATTCGAGAGCGCTGTCAAGGAGTACAGCCTCCCCAAATTCCGCAAGACCAACCAGAGCACGACCATCGACCTGCGTCCTATCTGCGTGAAAGGACAGCGTGTCAAGGCCGGCGACATACTCACCGAAGGCTATGCCACCGAGGCCGGCGAACTTGCACTTGGCCGCAACCTCAAGGTAGCGTTCATGCCCTGGAAAGGATATAACTATGAGGATGCCATCGTGCTCAACGAGCGCGTTGTCCGCGACGATATCCTTACCTCTGTCCATGTCGACGAGTATTCCCTCGAAGTGCGCGAAACCAAGCGCGGCATGGAAGAACTCACTTCCGATATTCCCAATGTCAGCGAGGACGCTACCAAGGACCTCGACGAGCGCGGCATAATCCGTGTCGGCGCCCACGTTGTTCCCGGCGACATAATGATCGGTAAGATCACCCCGAAAGGCGAATCCGATCCCACTCCGGAAGAAAAGCTGCTCCGTGCCATCTTCGGCGACAAGGCCGGCGACGTCAAGGACGCATCGCTCAAGGCTTCGCCATCGCTCAAGGGTGTCGTGATCGGCACAAACCTGTTCTCCCGTGCAGCCAAGAAGAAATCCAAGAGCGCCAACGCTCTTCTTCCCAAGCTCGACGAAGAGTACGAGGAAAAGCTCGAGAACGTACGCCAGCTCCTTGTGCAGAAACTTATGACCCTTACCGAAGGCAAGACGTCACAGGGCGTGCGCGACTTCCTCGGCTGCGAGATCATTCCCAAAGGCGCCAAGTTCACGGCCTCTGTGCTCCACGACATCAACTATGATGCCGTCAACCTCAGCAAGTGGACTGCCGACGCACATAAGAACGACCTTATCCGCCAGACAATCGTCAACTACCTGCGCAAGTCGAAGGAAATCGACGCCGAGCTTCGCCGCAAGAAGTTCGACATCTCCATAGGCGACGAGCTGCCCTCAGGCATCATGCAGATCGCCAAGGTCTACATCGCAAAGAAGCGCAAGATCAGTGTCGGCGACAAGATGGCCGGCCGTCACGGTAACAAAGGTATCGTGTCGCGTATCGTGCGTCAGGAAGACATGCCTTTCCTTGCCGACGGTACTCCGGTCGATATTGTCCTCAACCCCCTCGGTGTGCCTTCGCGAATGAACCTCGGACAGGTATTTGAAACTGTCCTCGGATGGGCCGGCCGCGAGCTTGGCGAGAAATTCGCCACACCTATCTTTGACGGTGCAAGCCTCGACGACCTGAACGAATGGACCGACAAAGCCGGTGTGCCCCGCTACGGCAAGACCTATCTCTACGACGGCGGAACCGGCGAACGTTTCGACCAGCCCGCTACGGTAGGTGTCATCTACATGCTCAAGCTCGGCCACATGGTCGAAGACAAGATGCACGCACGAAGCATCGGTCCGTACTCTCTGATCACCCAGCAGCCTCTGGGCGGTAAGGCTCAGTTCGGCGGACAGCGTTTCGGTGAGATGGAAGTGTGGGCGCTCGAAGCATTCGGCGCAGCCCATATCCTTCAGGAGATACTGACCATCAAGAGTGACGATGTCAACGGCCGCAGCAAAGCCTACGAGGCCATTGTCAAAGGTGAGGCTATGCCGCAGGCCGGCATCCCCGAGTCGCTTAACGTGCTTCTCCACGAACTCCGCGGACTCGGTCTGAGCATCAACCTCGATAACTGATTTTTTTCCTGCACAATTAAAAGACTTGTAAACACGATATATGGCTTTTAGAAAAGAAAATAAAGCAAAGAACGTCTTCTCGAAAATCTCCATCGGGCTTGCTTCGCCCGAGGAGATTCTCGCCAAGTCGAGCGGCGAGGTGCTCAAACCCGAGACCATCAACTACCGCACGTACAAACCCGAGCGTGAAGGCCTTTTCTGCGAACAGATCTTCGGCCCCGTCAAGGACTACGAATGCCACTGCGGTAAGTACAAGCGCATCCGCTACAAAGGCATAGTCTGCGACCGATGCAAAGTAGAGGTGACCGAAAAGAAAGTGCGTCGCGAACGCACCGGTCACATCCGTCTTGTCGTTCCCGTGGCCCACATCTGGTACTTCCGTTCCCTGCCCAACAAGATAGGCTATCTGCTCGGTCTTCCCTCCAAGAAGCTCGACGCCGTGATCTATTACGAGCGCTATGTGGTGATAAACCCGGGTGCCGCCGCCGACATCGACCGTGCCAATAATGTACATGGCGTGGATCGCCTCGAACTTCTTTCAGAAGAAGAATACTTCGACATCCTCGACCGTCTGCCTAAGGAAAACCAGCTCCTCGAGGACGGACATCCCGACAAATTCGTCGCCAAGATGGGTGCCGAGGCTCTCTACGACCTCCTGCGCGACATAGACCTCGACAGCCTCTCGTACCAGCTGCGCGCCCAGGCCAACCAGGAAGGCTCGCAGCAGCGCAAGACCGAGGCTCTCAAACGCCTGCAGGTAGTCGAATCATTCCGTGCTTCGCGCAACCGCAACAAGCCCGAATGGATGGTTCTCACCGTCGTGCCCGTCATTCCGCCTGAATTGCGCCCTCTGGTGCCTCTGGACGGCGGACGTTTCGCGACCTCCGACCTCAACGACCTCTACCGCCGCGTGATCATCCGCAACAACCGACTCAAACGTCTGCTCGAGATCAAGGCTCCGGAAGTCATCCTGCGCAATGAAAAACGTATGCTTCAGGAAGCCGTCGACTCACTGCTCGACAACTCGCGCAAGTCGTCTGCTGTCAAGAGCGACGCCAACCGCCCCCTGAAATCCCTCTCCGACTCCCTCAAGGGTAAGGCAGGCCGCTTCCGTCAGAACCTTCTCGGTAAGCGTGTCGACTACTCGGCCCGTTCGGTAATCGTCGTAGGTCCCGAACTGCAGATGCACGAGTGCGGTCTGCCCAAGAACATGGCTGCCGAACTCTACAAGCCGTTCATCATCCGCAAGCTCATCGAGCGTGGCATCGTCAAGACAGTCAAGAGCGCCAAGAAGATCGTCGACCGCAAGGAACCCGTCGTATGGGATATCCTCGAGCATGTGATGAAAGGACACCCTGTGCTGCTCAACCGTGCCCCGACTCTGCACCGCCTCGGTATACAGGCATTCCAGCCCAAGCTCATCGAAGGCAAGGCAATCCAGCTCCACCCGCTCGCATGTACGGCATTCAACGCCGACTTCGACGGTGACCAGATGGCCGTCCACCTTCCCCTTGGCAACGAAGCTATCCTTGAGGCACAGATGCTTATGCTCGGTGCCCACAACATCCTCAACCCCGCCAACGGCGCGCCTATCACCGTTCCTTCGCAGGACATGGTGCTCGGTCTGTACTATATCACCAAGCTGCGCCGCGGCGACAAGGGTGAAGGTCATACTTTCTACGGTCCCGAAGAAGCCGAAATCGCTTACAACGAAGGCCGTGTGACTCTTCATGCTCCCGTAAACGTAATGGTCGACGACGTTGACGAGAACGGCAACCCCGTCCGTCATCTTGTAAAGGACACCTCCGTAGGCCGCGTGCTGGTCAACCAGTATGTGCCGAAGGAAATCGGATATGTCAACACCATTCTTTCCAAGAAATCACTGCGCAACATCATCGCGCTTGTCATAAAGAAATGCGGTATCCCCCGTTCGGCCCGCTTCCTCGACGACATCAAGAACCTCGGCTACCGCATGGCATTCCAGGGCGGTCTGTCCTTCAACCTTGGCGACGTGATCATCCCGCCGGAAAAAGAACAGATTGTCGCCGAAGGATACGAACGCGTCAACGAAGTCATGGAGAACTACCAGATGGGCTTCATTTCCGACAAGGAACGCTACCAGCAGATCATCGATATCTGGACGCAGGTTAACGCTCACCTCACCAGCGTGCTTATGAAGCAGATGTCCGAAGCCAACCAGGGCTTCAACGCCATCTACATGATGCTCGACTCCGGTGCCCGTGGTTCGAAAGACCAGATCCGTCAGCTCGCAGGTATGCGTGGTCTTATGGCTAAACCTCAGAAAGCAGGTGCCGAAGGCGGCCAGATCATCGAAAACCCGATTCTGGCGAACTTCAAGGAAGGCTTGTCCGTGCTCGAGTACTTCATCTCCACCCACGGTGCCCGTAAGGGTCTTGCCGACACCGCTCTGAAGACCGCCGACGCCGGTTACCTTACCCGCCGTCTGGTCGACGTTGCCCACGACGTGATCATCAACGAGCAGGACTGCGGAACCCTCCGCGGACTTGTTTGCACCGCCATAAAGAACAACGACGAGATCGTGGCCTCGCTTGGCGAACGCATCCTCGGACGTGTTTCAGTCCACGATATCGTACATCCCCTTACTGGCGAAATCATCGTCCGTGCAGGCGAGGAAATCAAGGACGACGCAGCCGACATCATCGACGCATCGCCTATCGAAAGCGTGGAAATCCGTTCCGTGCTCACCTGCGAGTCGAAGCGCGGCGTCTGCGCCAAGTGCTACGGACGCAACCTGGCCAACAACCGCATGGTGCAGAAAGGCGAGGCTGTCGGCGTGATTGCCGCACAGTCCATCGGCGAACCGGGTACTCAGCTGACACTGCGAACCTTCCACGTCGGCGGTGTGGCCTCGAACATCGCGGCCGTATCCAAGATAACATCGCGTTACGAAGGTACTCTCGAAATCGACGAACTCCGTACCGTCACCGCCGACAACGGCGATAAGGTGGTCGTTGGCCGTCTTGCCGAGATGCGCATCATAGACCCCAATACCAAGCTGCCTCTGATGACGGCAAACATCCCTTACGGTGCCAAGCTCTTCTTCAACAGCGGCGACATTGTTAAGAAAGACGATGTAATTTGCGAATGGGACCCCTTCAACGCTGTTATTGTCAGTGAAGTGGCCGGTAAGATCCACTACCGCGACCTTATCGAGAACATCACCTACCGTGTCGATTCCGACGGACAGCATCAGGCCGAGGACCGCGTGATCATCGAGTCGCGCGACCGCCAGCACGTTCCTTCTGTCGATATTGTCGACAAGAAGGGCAATGTCCTTGCCTCGTACACTCTGCCCGTGGGCGCACACATCATCTTCAGCGAGGGCGACGACATCAAGGTCGGCGAAACATTCGTGAAGATCACGCGTGTGACCGGAGGTGCCGGCGACATCACGGGCGGTCTGCCCCGTGTCACCGAGCTTTTCGAAGCCCGCAACCCGTCGAATCCCGCCATCGTGTCGGAAGTCGACGGCGAAGTCAAGTTCGGCAAGGTGAAACGCGGCAACCGCGAGATAACCGTTACCCCCAAGGTAGGCGAACCCAAGAAATATCTTGTACCGCTGTCCAAGCAGATACTTGTGCAGGAGAACGACATCGTGCGTGCCGGCACTCCCCTTTCCGACGGCGCAATCACTCCCACCGATATCCTCAATATCATGGGACCGACGGCCGTGCAGGAGTACATTGTCAACGAAGTACAGGACGTGTACCGCATGCAGGGTGTGAAAATCAACGACAAGCACTTCGAAGTTATCGTACGTCAGATGATGCGCAAAGTCCGCATCCTCGATGCCGGCGACACCAACTTCCTCGAAGAACAGATTGTCGACAAGCGCGAGTTCATGGATGAAAACGACCGCATCTGGGGCATGAAGTATGTGATCGACGCCGGCGATAGCGAAAACTACCAGAACGGCCAGATCATCACCGCCCGCCGCCTGCGCGACGAGAACTCGCTGCTCAAGCAGCGCGACCTCCGTCAGATGGTTGTCCGCGACGCGCAGCCCGCCACTTCCGAGCAGATACTCCAGGGTATCACACGCGCCGCCCTTCAGACTTCGAGCTTTATCTCGGCCGCATCCTTCCAGGAAACGACCAAGGTGCTCAACGAAGCTGCCATCCAGGGCAAGAGCGACTCGCTCGAGGGCATGAAGGAGAACGTGATCTGCGGTCACCTGATTCCTGCCGGTACCGGCCTGCGCGAGTTCGAACGCATCGTGGTCGGCAGCAACGACGACATCGAACCGGTCTTCGACCGCATGGATGCCCGTGGTGTTGCAGAAGCAGAGCTTGTCAACGACTGATTCATCTAATCCTATTATAGTGAAAGCGCTGCTCCCTGAATCGGGAGCAGCGCTTTCTTTTTTGCTTAATTATTATTAACAATTAGGGGGGGTAATTGTGAATTAATATTTAAATTTGCGCTTGGTGTAAAATGATGAACACATGTTGAAAAAAATTATTCTGCCACTTGTGGCTCTCGCAGCTGTCGCATTCCCGTCGTCCGCGCTGAAGTACCGCGGCATGGTCGACATAAGCCCTGCGCTGGAATATCCTCATGATTATGAATCCTATCATAGTGACTATATCGAGGATTATGGCTATGATGAAGTTAGAGTTTCATTATCCGTTTCCACAACGCACGGTATGCAGTTGTCGAAAAATCATTTTATAGGCATAGGGGGTGAATTCTCCCGAATCCTTGGAGGGAACTATAAAGAAAAAGGGGGCATTCCGGTCTATGCCATGTGGCGTATGGATTTTTTCGGTTATCGCTGGACGCCGTTTTTCGATCTTCGGGCGGGATATACTCTCGGTAAAGGCCCGGGCTTGTATGCGGCAGCTGATGTCGGGGTGCGCCTTGCGCTCGGACGCCGTAGCGGATTGAACTTTTCGCTCGGAGGACGTAGCCGTAGAATATATTATACTTTGGGTAGATTTATTAATGAGGAGCTTTTTGTAAATACGAATTCTTATGCCTTGACACTTCGAATAGGCATTGATTTCTAATTGTTGTTTTTTATGAAAAGGAATATCTTTGTTGCGCTGTATGTTCTTTTGTTTTCGGCATTGTCAGCCTATGCAGCTACGGAAGTCATCGACGGTATCCGTTACACCACCCGTGGCGCCACCGAGGTCAGTTGCCGCCTGGCCGACGGGCGTCTTTCGGAAGTGCGGATACCGGAGATGGTGATTGTCGGCGGCATGTCGTACACAGTAAGTTCCGTAGAGAAGAATGCTTTCAAGGGAGCGAAGTCGCTCCGACGGCTCGTGCTTCCCAACAGTGTGAAGCGTATAGGCCGTAATGCTTTCGAGGGCTGTTGCAATCTTGAAAGTATAGTTATGCCCGATCAGGCTCATGTAGATATTCCGCTCGAGAGCTATGGTTACGGCGGAAACGGACCGTTCGGCGGATGTGTCAAACTGAGCGAGGTCAGCGGCAACCGTATGAAATATCCTGCATATCTGCTGTCAGCGGCTTTCCGCAAATGCGACGAGGTGCCTTTCGCGGCGCAGATACCCTCGCTCGAGCCATCCGATCCGAACGAAGCACTTCTTGCCGCCTTGCCTGTGATCGAGAAAAACGGCACCGGGGAGGAAACGAAGCCTGTTGTAGAAACAGATCCGCTTTCGGAAGTCGACAGGAACATTCCGCATACGTCTGCAAAAGCCGACCGCAGTTTTGCCGTGATTATCGGAAACCAGACTTACCGCAACGGGGTGGCGAATGTCGACTTCGCCGAGAAGGATGCAGGAACATTCGCCAGATACTGCGAGCAGACCTTAGGCCTTCCGCAACAGAACATACGTATATACTATAATGCGACCTACGGCGACATGCTTGGCGCCTTGCGCGACATCGAGCACATCGCCGCAGCCTATTCGGGCGATATAAACGTGATATTCTACTATGCCGGCCACGGCATACCCGACGAAGCCGACCGTTCGGCCTGCCTTATGCCCGTCGACTCCGACGGAAGCATGGCCGAACTGTGCATGCAGCTGTCGGAACTGTACCGCCGCCTGGCGCGACTCGGCGCCCGTTCGGTGCTGGTGTTCCTCGACGCCTGCTTCAGCGGCGCCCAGCGCGGCGAAGGGATGCTGATGGCCGCACGCGGTGTTCGCATCAAGACTTCGTCGGAACGTCCGACGGGCAACATGGTGGTCTTTTCGGCCGCGTCGGGCGATCAGACCGCATATCCCTACAAGGAAAAAGGCCACGGCATATTCACATATTATCTTCTGGAAAAGCTGCAGCAGACATCGGGCGATGTGACACTCGGCGAGCTGTTCGACCATATTTCGACCAATGTCGCTCAACAGTCGGTTGTTATCAACCGCAAGGTACAGTTGCCTGCCGTCAGCGCTTCGATTGAACTTGCCGGCAGCTGGCAGGATATGAAACTCAAATAATAAAGCTAATGAAGAATATCGGAAAATACGCGATGATCGCTTTTCTGCCGCTTGCTGCGGCTGTCGTGTCGTGTGACGATGAATTTGAAGTTGTAGGCGAGAATCCTCCGTTGGAGCAAATGCTAAAAATCGAGTGCATGGAAAATGTGGAATTCGATGCCTATGGCGGCAGATCGGGTCGGATTATCCGCATTTCTTTTATATGGGACGATTTTTGGGGCCGTGACTTTGAATGCGAAATTGAAGCCCCGGATTGGTTGGAATTTGAGTATGTCCTTGAAAGTAGACAACTTTGGGGTTATTTAAAAGCAGATATGAATTATGACCAAGAAGTCCGCACCGCTGTTGTGACCTTAAACATGAGCTATCACAGAGTTGTTAATGATAAAGATGGTAACCCCGTTTGGAATAATTCTATAGAGAGTATGGAGAGAAGTTTTACGGTCACGCAGGCCGGATATCCGTATTAAAAGCTGTGTCGTTTTTCAGAAAAAAACTCAGCGGGAGCGTCCGATGTCATTCAGGACGCTCCCGCTGAGCTTTTTATGCGATATCCGGCTGTCAGGCTATGATGCCGTGGGCCTTGAATACTTTTGTGATTTTTTCGAGGGCTTCCTCCACCTGGGCTTCGGTGTGCGTTGCCATAAGCGAGAAGCGGATAAGGGTGTCCTGCGGTGCGACGGCGGGCGATACGACAGGATTGACGAAGATGCCTTCTTCAAGCAGGTCGCGTGTGATGGCGAAAGTCTTGAAGTTGTCGCGGATATAGAGCGGGATGATGGGCGTCGACGTGTTGCCGATTTCGAATCCGCGGCTGCGGAAACCTTCGAGAGCCATAGAGGTAAGTTTCCAAAGCTGTTCCTGGCGTTCGGGTTCTGAAATCATTATGTCGATTGCTTTCAGTGCTGCCGCTGTCGAGGCCGGGGTGATGCTGGCGGTGAAGATGTAGGAGCGGGAGTGGTGACGCAGGAAATTTGTGATTTCCTTGTCGGTGGCGATGAAGCCGCCCAGCGATGCGAATGATTTTGAGAATGTTCCCATTATAAGGTCGACATCTCCGGTGACGCCGAAGTGGTTGCACACGCCGCGTCCGCCTTCGCCGAACACGCCTATGGAGTGTGCTTCGTCGACCATCACGGAGGCATTGTATTTCTTTGCCAGACGTACGATTTCGGGGACGTTGGCAACGTCGCCTTCCATCGAGAATACGCCGTCGGTCACGATAAGCTTGACCTTGTCGGGCGCGCAGCGCTGGAGTTGCTTTTCGAGCGATTCCATGTCGTTGTGCTTGTACTTGTACTGCTGCGAGAACGACAGGCGTCGGCCTTCGATAATCGAGGCGTGGTCCTGTTCGTCCCAAAGTATATAGTCTTCACGACCTGTCAGACATGAAACCACACCGAGGTTCACGCCGAAGCCGGTGGAGTATATCATCACGTCCTCCTTGCCTATATATTCGGCTATGCGTGCCTCGAGCTGCTTGTGGAGGTCGAGCGTGCCGTTGAGGAAAGGCGAGCCGGCGCAGCCCGTGCCATATTTTCGGGTAGCTTCGATTGCGGCCTCTTTTATTCGGGGGTCGTTGACCAGGCCTGTGTAGCAGTTCGAGCCGAACATAAGCACACGGCGGCCGTTGATGGTCACCTCGGGATCCTGCTCCGACGAGATGGCGCGGAAATAAGGATAGATACCTGCCGCCTTGGCTTCCTGAGGAGCCGTGTATTTCGACAGTTTTTCTTGTAAGAGCTTCATATACTTTACTTGATAGTTTACCTGAGAAAAATCGGGTCCGGTCTGAACCAGGCTGCAAATTTACGCATTTTCGGCGAAAAACAGCGTCGGCAGCGCTGTTTTTTACGCGTGCGGAAATTTTATTTGCACGAAATGAAATAAAATACTATCTTTGCGGGCGATTTCGTAATCTCTGGCAGGACATGCAGCCTGCGAATATTGCGAGTAATGTTAACATTTTAAATCAGTTATTTGACAATGGATTTAATTAAGATTGCCGAAGAAGCGTTTGCCACCGGCAAGAAGCACGAGGATTTCGGACCCGGCGATACCATCACCGTGGCATACCGTATCAAGGAAGGCAACAAGGAACGTATCCAGCAGTACCGCGGCGTAGTGATCAAAATCACAGGCGAAGGCGAAAAGAAGCGCTTCACCGTCCGCAAGATGAGCGACAATATCGGTGTGGAACGTATCTTCCCCCTCGAATCGCCTTTCATCGATTCTATCACAGTGAACAAATACGGCAAAGTACGCCGTGCGAAACTTTACTACCTGCGCAAGCTCACCGGCAAGAAAGCCCGCATCAAGGAACGCCGCGTAGTCAAGAAAGCATAAAAGCATCGCAGGCATCCGCGCAAGGTAAATCAGTTGCCACAGTGTCGGACGCCGGCCAACGCATAGCGAAATGGGAAAATTTTCAGCTTATAAGGTGCCGCTGAAGTCCCTGTCCAAGGGAAAGCACGAATTCAGTTTCCATCTTGACAAGGCTTTCTTCACCAATATGGAGAATTCCGACGTCCACGATGCCGATCTCGACGTGCAACTTTCGGTGGTTTACAACGGAGAATACTACGATTGTACTTTCCACATCACCGGAGAGGTGGTACTGATCTGCGACCGTTGCCTCGACGACCTCCATCAGCCTATCGACGCCGCTTATCATGTGACCGTCCGTTACGGCGAGGACTACAACGACGAAGCCGACGATGTCCTGGAAATTCCCGACAGCGATTCAAACCTCAATGTCGCCTACATGGTCTACGATACCGTGGTTCTGGCAATCCCCATCAAGCATGTCCATCCCCTGGGCAAATGCAACCGCCAGATGAGCGCCATCCTCAAAAAGCACCGTGCCCGCGGAGGAGAGGATGCCGAGCTTGCCGGCGAGCTGATCGACGAGATGGATTCCATGGACGCCGCGACATCGGACAGCGCTCCGTCCGATCCCCGATGGGACGCTTTGCGCAAAATATCCTCAGAAGGAGCCGGCAGCGAGGACTGAACGCCACGCAAGCTTTCCGTGACAACAACCAACATCCGAAAAATAGTAAAAAGATAAAGAAAAATGGCACATCCTAAACGCAAACAATCGAAGACCCGCACGGCCAAGCGCAGAACTCACGACAAGGCCGTCGCTCCCACTATTGCAATCTGTCCCAACTGCGGCGCCTGGCACGTTTACCACACCGTATGCGGCGAATGCGGTTATTACCGCGGAAAGCAGGCTATCGAAAAAGAAGCCGCTCTCTGATCTGTAGCCACAGAAAAATAATCGCGGGCGCCGGCAGCCTAAGGGCTGTTTCGCCCGCGTTATTTTAAACAGGCGCAATCTCCTCTTATCCCACCCATATCCCCACGACAAACATAGCAATCAAGATATGTTCAACGCACGTATTTCAGGAATAGCCTCTTATCTGCCCGACGGCATACTCGACAACGAGATGCTTTCCAAAATGGTCGAAACCAACGACGAATGGATCACCACGAGAGTCGGAATCAAGGAGCGCCATATCCTCCGCGACCCCTCGGCAGGCTCATCATGGATGGGCATAAAAGCCACCGAACGCCTTCTGGCTTCAACCGGACTGAAAGCCGACGAGGTCGATCTGCTTATCTGCGCCACTTCAAACCCCGACTACCGTTTTCCGTCGACCGGTTCCATCATAGCCCACGGCTGCTCGCTGTCCAATGCCTATTCCTACGATATACAGGCCGCATGTGCCGGATTCATCGTCGCCCTGCAGGACGCCACAGCATATATCCGTTCGGGAATGTACAAGCATGTGGTGATTGTATGTACTGAAAAGATGTCCTCGATGGTAAATTATCAGGACAGAGCCACATGTCCGCTTTTCGGCGACGGCGCCGCCGCCGTGCTTGTCGAAGCTACCGAAAAAGAAGGTGTAGGCGTTGTTGACGCCGTATTCCATGTCGATGGCAACGGACTCGAACACCTTTATATGCCTGCGGGCGGTTCCGCCAAGCCTACCACTGCGGAAACTGTCGCCGCCGGCGAACATTATCTTCTTCAGGACGGCCGCAATGTCTACAAGCATGCGGTGACAAACATGCTCACATCGTCGCTCGACGTGATGCACCGCAACCATCTTACGGTCGACGATGTAGATTACCTTGTGCCCCATCAGGCCAATCTGCGCATCATCGAGGCTGTGGCCGACCGCGCCAAGTTCCCGGCCGAAAAAGTGCTTGTCAACATCCAGCATACCGGAAATACATCGGCCGCTTCGATACCCCTGTGTCTTGACGAGTTCAAGCACAAGCTCCGCAAAGGCGACAAGATTATCCTTACGGCTTTCGGCGCAGGATTCACCTGGGGTGCCATGTATCTGGTCTGGGATATGTGATCCCGTACCGCATGGCTGTTTTTAAAAACGGAAATAGCATCTTTTCAGGTGCTATTTTTGTTTATTTATAAGTATATATATAAAACAGAGATATGAGCGAGAACAATCTGCCGGCAAAGGGTGAGAACACTCTTCCGGCAATGACAGCGCAGAACGAAGCCCACCGGTCGGGTTTTGTCAATATAGTAGGCAATCCGAATGTCGGCAAGTCAACACTGATGAACGACCTTGTCGGCGAGCGCGTAAGCATAATCACTTCGAAAGCGCAGACCACCCGCCACCGCATCATGGGCATTGTCAATACTCCGGAGTA